>ODAI011849598.1_pt1 | contig 20544 bp, 20 predicted proteins | sample 1539321 | NCBI WGS metagenome assembly ODAI01 (sample SAMN02144231, study PRJEB22623) | gut metagenome | biome: sheep rumen | host: Ovis aries | place: New Zealand
AAATTTGCAAAAAAAACGGTGGGTTTGGCATCAACCAGACCCCATAAGTAAGTAGAGGGATAAATATTCAAGGAGTTAAAAATGGATAATCGCGTAACTGTATATTTCAAACCGAATACGAAGATCAGCAACTTCATTCCCCTACCGAGGTTTATTTTGACAGCGGATATAACGACATCCGCCAAACAGATCTATGGGTTTCTTCTTGCCAGAACTATGCTTTCCCAGAAAAAGGAAAACCGGCAAAACTGGACTGATGATGCAGGCAGGATCTTCATCATGTATCCGATTCAGAATCTGTCCACAGATTCCAGTCTGGCACGATCCACTGTATCAGCCGCTCTGTCGGAATTAAAGCAGAACGGCTTGATTGAAACCAAACGCTCCGGATTTAATCAGCCAAACCGGATTTACGTGAAATACATTCCGGATGCTTTTCAGAAAAACACAGATGACCGGATTTCGGCATCCCGGACATCCAATAATCGGAAACCCGAATGCCGAAATTCGGAACCTATATATACAGAGAGTAAACAAAGAAAAAATATATCTGTTAACCAGAAGATTCATAATTTTGTCGAACGCGACCGTTCACCGGAAGAATGGGGCGAACTTGAGGAGAGGTTGTTCAATGTATAACGCAGAAAATATTTTATCTGAATTATTGAATAATGGTATAATCTCCGAAGGTGACATCCGGAATTTGGAAGTCATGAAGAAAAAGAATGCAGTCCTGCTTGTTCACGATTACAGGATCTGGCAGGGCAAAAATGACAGGCGCTGGTTCACCTACGTTCACAAAGAGGAAGGTGGAAGAAAGCGCATAGCCAAAAAGACGGAATTGGAACTAATCAACTTTCTGTATGATTTCTATGACATTGAAGAAACAGCATACAGAATCGGCACCTTGAAAGAACTCTATGAAGAGTGGATCCAATACAAACTTCGGACGAGCAATCGTGCAAGCTCCGTTCACAGGATGGACCAGGATTACAAACGTTTCTACCTGAACGAACCGCTTGCTGATAAGATCCTCAACACACCGATGCTGTCACTCACTGTGGCTGATATCAAGGAATGGGGGTTCGGGATCATCAAGAAGTATGACATGACCAGAAAAGGATTCAATAATGCCCGTTCAGTCATCAGCCAGGTCTTTACCTACCTGATGGAAAAAGACCTTACAGACCGGAATACGGCGCTGCAGGCGAAATTTCCTTCTTCCGTCTTCCGGAAGCAAAGGAGAAAACCTGCTTCATCGCAGATCTTTTATCCGGAAGAAATCACGGCAATCTCACAGATATGCCTGGAACAGGCACAGATCCGGAAAGATCCTGGTTTCCTCGTTATCCCACTGATCTTCCTGACAGGAATGAGGATTGGAGAATGTCTGGCGCTGTCCGCATCTGACTGTAACCGTGAAGAACATACGGTGTCTGTCTCAAAGATGTTATGCGTACAGGATGTACGTAATGATGACGGGACGTGGTCCAAGCGGAAGTTCCAGATCATTGACAGCCTGAAAGGCGGGAGCGAGCCACGCGAGATCATGGTCACGGATCAGGTCTTCCAGCTGATCGATAAGGTACAGGAGCTCAACCGGAAGCGACGCATTCTGTCTCCTTACCTCTTCGACGGGATCTCGGAATCCAACGTACAGCTGAAGCTCCGGAGGATCTGCCAGGATCTGGGCATCACCTGCCGGTCGCCGCATAAGGGACGGAAGACGTATATTTCCAATCTTCTGAACAGCGGGCTGGATCCGGACTTTGTCCGGGAACAGGTCGGCCACAAAGATCTGCAGACCACATACAATGCTTACACCTTCAGTACAACACGGACGGAAAGAAAGCTGAAACAGCTCGAAAAAGCCCTGATTGTGTAAAATTGGAATCAAAAATGGCCATTTTGGAATCAAATTTCATGAGTTTTGAAGAAATAAAAAAACCGCGGGAAGCCAGTAATAGCAAGGCTTTCCGCAATTTTTAAAACCACGGAGAAGGAGGGATTCGAACCCTCGCGCCGCGTTAACGACCTACACCCTTAGCAGGGGCGCCTCTTCGGCCAGCTTGAGTACTTCTCCGAATTAACAACAGTCTGTACTTTACACGATTTTCCCTTAAAAATCAAGGGTTTTCGGCATTTTTATCATTTTTCATTTACTTTACTTTTCTTTCATATTTTTCTTTAATTTGAACGAAAAATGTCGTAAAAGTGTCGTAAAACGGCTTTAAGTGTCGTAAAAATGTCGTAAAATTTCCCTTTTTTCTATGTTTTTAAACTGCTGAATATTTCTTCCTGAAATCATCTGAAATCGTCTTGTAATCATAGTGCGTATAGATATTCAGGGTGGTCGCATATGTGGAATGACCGACGATCGAGGTGATCGATTTTTCATCCACGCCCGCCTTGACCAGGTTCGTGCAGAACGTGTGCCTCAAGATGTGCGGCGTGATCGGTGAAAAGTGTTCCTGCTTTTCATACTCCGGATATTTTTTTGTAAATCCGGCATAGATTCTTCTGAAGATCTTATCCCAACATTTACTATCCATAGCAGTTTCCCTTTTACTGATGAAAAGAAAATCCTTTACCCCGCCCACAGACGGATTCACTTTTCTTTTCCCGATTGCCTTCTTAGCCTTTTTCAACTTCTCGGCAACCTTGTCCGTCATCGGAATCTTTCTCACGGCATTGTCCGTTTTCGTGGTGTCGATATGCCTTCCGCTGTATTCAATCGATGGCAGGAGTTGCTTTGAAACATTGATATAGCCTTCCTTGAAATTCACATCCTGCTTTGTCAGGCCACAGAACTCCGAGATACGAAGTCCCGTATTCAGCAAAATATAGATTGCGTCGTAATAAAAAGAATAGGTGTTTGACATAGCAACATACTCGAGATATTTTTTCTGCCATTCATCTGTCAGGGGATAGCGTTCCTCATACTCCAGTTTCCCGATCGCTGACGATAACTTGAAATCACATGGATTCTTAAGGATCCAATCATTCTCAACTGCGATGTTCAATGCCTGTTGCAGAAGATTTTTGGTCTTTTTGATAGTATCACCCTTAATTCCCAATGCTTTTAGTTCAAGGGCCCACTGTTTACATTTCAAAAGATTCAGATTATTGATCTTCTCAAAGTAGATGCTGGTCTTTGCGATCCGGTTGCGTTCCCCATGATAGTTTTTCACAGTTGACGCCTTTACCGTCGGCGACTTCAAGTCAATATACATATCCAGCAGTTCTTTAACCGTGATATTTGCAGCCGCGATATCGATCCCAAATCTGCAGGCATCCTCATATTCTTTGACCTGAGTTCTAAGTGATGGCCCCGCTTTCTTTCCAGCAGGAGCCTTGTCTGCATCCGTCAGTGTCCAACTGTAGAATGTTACCCTTCTTCCATTATCCTGAATGGAATAAGAATATCTGCCGTCTTTCCTCTGTGTCTCACCTGCTCTTAATATTCTTCCTTTGTTGTCCCTCCTAACTTCCATCTGTATTCCTCCTTCCATAAAAAGGAGTCGGTGGCTAAATCATTGTAGCATATCCATTTACAAATTTGAACATTACTACAAGTTTAGCCATCGACTCCGGTTCAATCGTTTACAATCGTTGATCAAATAACCGTTACGCTGTTTTTAATAAAGTCTTCCAATTTTTCTCTTTTCACCAATCTCCGATTTCCGACGCATACACAAAAATCATCTTCTCTTCCGTCAAGAAATCGTCGTAACGATGTATGTCCGATGCCGAAATACTCTGCCGCCTCATTAATTGTCAAAAGAACCTTTTCATTAATTGGCACCACTTGTTTACTCATCTTCCTTCCCCCTTTCCTTAAAACGATACATGCTAAAAAAGCCTTATATTTAAACATACGTAAAGAAAGCTAGTCTCCTTTCAGATTGGGCAGAAAAGGAAGAAGAAAAAAGATAATTGCAAAACTGCAAGAGCTGTCATATAATTCAAAAGCGAACTGGTGTTCGGTTTTTATGATTAGGTTTATTGAAACTTGTGGCAGTAGTAAAGAGTGAATGGGATATTAGGGGATAATAATGACTGAAAAGATCTACCTTCCTGGAACTGTAAGGGAACGAATCCAGGATCTTTTAAAAGAAAGAAAAATGACGCAGGCAGCATTAGCAAGATATATTGGCTGTTCTGAAAGCACATTGAGCCGTTTTCTAAGGGGCGATACAGAGAAGCTTGGGAATGAGGCTATAGTATCTGCAGCGCAATTTTTAAATGTTTCGACAGATTTTCTTTTGGGGCAGACAGATTGTCCGGACACACCACAGATTATTGAGCATAAAAATCAAACTGCGAAATTCGCAGAAAAAATGCTGTCCGATAAAACAGACAGCTTATCCGCTGCTTATGATCAGATGATTCATCGAATGATTGATGATCTCACAGAAGGTGGGAATAAAGATTTAAAGAGGGTTACCAAAGAAGAAATCATCGATGAGATTTTAAACACTGTTTCTGTATTGAATTTAAGCTATGCAGAACGCGCTCAATTAAAAGAAGCTTTCCTGCCACTCTTTTCAAAAGGCAATATCAAAAATGAATAATGGGGAATTATGCCGGAAGATACAGACCGGTGATGCTAAAGCGTTTGAAGATCTCCTTTCTGCAAACATGCCTTTCATAAAACAAACTGCATACGGTCTTAAAAAACAGTTCAGCGGAATGCGTCTTGACGCAGACGATCTGATCCAAGAAGGAACGATAGGTTTGTTTAAAGCTGCAAAAGCGTATGATCCTTCTTCGGGGAATGCTTTTCTAACCTTTGCTTCAAAAGTGATTGAGAATGGAATACGCGATTATATTCGTTCTTTAAGAAAATATTATGATTACGAAATATTGTTACACGAATACCCTGATGGCACTGATGCGGAAGATATACTCGATTCATTACTTCTCGATCAAACGGATTCTTTCGAACGCCTTGATATTGAAGACTATGCTTCTTATCGATATTCCCCGGAGCAGATTTATATAAAGAAAGAATTGAATGATCGTCTGTATGATGCATTAGACTCAATCCCGAAAAGGGAATCGACCTATCTAAAATACAGATACGGGTTTATTGGGCACTACCGGTCAAGAGAAGAGACTGCGAAACTGTTTTCGTTGTCGGGAAGTCGAGCTAAGAAGATTGAAAAACAGGCTATAACCGACATGCGAACAGCGATGAATCAGATCTAAAGAAACAAAAATGTGCGCTATGCGTATTTTCTTTTGATTCCATGCGCATAATGTGTATAATAAATCATAAAGAGATTAACATGTCGCCTCGCAGGGCTATAAACATGCTCTGGAAAGGAACAAACAATGAAACTATTATATCCTGCAATCTTTACCCCATTTGATGCGGGCGACGGATTTACAGTTGAATTTCCGGATCTTCCCGGCTGTGTTACTGAAGGCGATTCTATGATTGAAGCAATTGACATGGCTCAAGATGCTGCATCTGGATGGATTTTAGGGGAATTGGAAGAGGGAAATTCTTTTCCTTCCGCAAGCGACCATAAATCCATTAAACCACCAAAAGGCTCTTTTATTAATTTGATTGTCCTTGACATGGACGTTTATGCCGAGAAATACGGCAACAAAGCAGTAAGAAAAAATATAACGATTCCGGCATGGCTAAACACCTACGGAGAAAAAAATAACATCAACTTTTCTAAAGTTCTGACCGATGCGCTGATGGAAAAGGCAACATCATAAAAGCAGAAATGGGCTGAGCTTAACGCTCAGCCCGATTGAATCTCATTATACTCAAAGCACTTTTCAGCTTCCTTACATTGGCATCAACTACCCGTGCTAACTCAAATCCTTTTAGTTGAACGATACACTATTTCCGGAGTATCGTTCAGGCACAGCCTCCCGTGTGGAGGTTGTGCAGGCTCTTAATAAGTTCTGACTAATATAGGTTATATGTCCGGTATCTGCGCGGCGCTGTCACTTTAGAAATACGGATCTAAGATTTCGGTACTGCCGTCCTGCATTCTGGCAACGACCAGCGTGCCGTCAGCTTCCTGCTGTTCATAGATCTCGACCACATCGGTGATTCCGCCAAGCTTGTCCTTGATGACGATCTTGTGGTTCATGATCATTTCTGTCGGATCGACTGCCGAAACCGTTCCGTCCTTCCGTACAAAAAGGACGACCCGGTATCCGCCGTTTCCGTAAGTGAAAATGTCTGCTGCAATGGCATCCGTGGCAACTACGATCTCACCACCTTCGTTTGCAGCAAGCTCACCGTTCGGGATCAGAGATAGTCTTCCGGAATCTGTCAGAATGATGGCATCCAGACCGCAGGGCACGTTGAACCCCAGATTCTCATCAATCCCCGAAAGCTGGAATTTGACAGCATCATCTCCGGAAACCGGTGCAGTTGTTGTCTGCGTTTCTGTGCCGGCAGATGACCCGCCGGAAGATGATTCTACACGTCCAAAAGAAATCGTCTCACCTTTTTCCGTGAGCCGGATATAGTCATTACCAAGAGCGATATCCATCTTTCCGCCGTCATACTTCATCCGCATTTTATTCAGATCATACTCCATCTCCTGCTTTTCTCCAAGCATGTCAAGAACAGCGGTTCCATCCTCATTGATCATAAGACTGATCGTTAAGCCGGCATCCTTAAAGACTTTGAGATCCTCTTCATTCATGGAATCTCCATCCATATATATGATCTCATAATAGCCGGCAATCGTTGCATTGTTTATGTCCGGAACCCCTCCGCCTGTATCATCTTTCTTTTTTATTCCGCATCCAACCAACGCCAGTACTATGGTCAGTGCTAATAAAACAATTCCTGTTTTTTTCATATCCTTTCTCCTTTTTTTGATGTGGTTTTATCCTGTTATTAGTAAAGCACAGGGCATTTTGTTTTTCAACGAATTATTCTGATAGTCTTCCCTGCCAGTAGTATAAAACCTTTTACTAAAGCAAGTTTCACCTCTGTATTCGAATTTTCTCAAAAAAATATACAGAGGTGTCTTGTTGGGGCGTGCCTGCCCCAATCCCTGCTTCTTAACGGATCACTTCCTGTCCGCTTCTTTCTTTTTCCAGTAGACGTTCTCTTTCAGTCATCTGCCGAATATTATATTTTGCATTCTCCAGATCCTTCAGATCCTTTTTCATCAGACTTCGCTGTTCGTACAAATCATTTTTCTGTTCAGACAGTAAAGCGATTTCTGACTTCAGGTTCTCAACGGAAAAGCCTTTCATATCCTGGCCAATTTGTTTTAGTTTTTCACTCACTGCTTTGTAAATAATCAGATCTGACTCATGCTCTTTACGGTAATCTTTCGAAACCTTTCCACTTTTCAACTCTTTAATAACCGGTCGGATTCGTTCTCGTTCTTCTTTTAATTTCAAAACTGTTTTCATTTCCGCGATCCGATTTTCCATTGTTTTGATTTTCTTTGTCGTCTCGTTGTACACGTTCCTGACTTTGCCAATTGTCTGATCAAGCTCCTGCATCCCTTTTATATTTTTTTCTGAAAGCAGATTCATCGTTTCCGCACTTTTCTTCAGATTGGAAAGAACGACTGCATGTGCATATCCTTTGCTCTGCTGGGCCTTCGTATTTTCCAAAAGATTTACTAACTTCTTAACCGAAGCCGGAATATAATCATTTGTCCGATACACATCTTTCATGTTCTGATCATAATAAAACTCTTCTCTGCGGATCACTTTCTCGATAAAGCTTTTCGTATAGATCGTTCCGAGCTGCCGCTCTGTGATTCCCCTTTCCCTGTCGGGCAAAAGAAAACTCAGTCTTCCCCTGCTGATGCGGATCGCGATATCATAACTATTTTTCATCATCCACTGGAATTCGTTCAGGTCATTACTTTTTGCTGCACATTCACGGATGGCGCAGCGGATATATTCCTTCTTTGTCTGAAAAGATTTTTCTCCAAGATCTTTCATCCGGAGATTCAAATAATACTCCCGGTCTGTGATCCTTTCGGCTGCAGGCTCCAACAGATTAACCTGATACAATCCTCTCTCCTGGCACATCTCCATAACTTTTGTTTTTATAAAATGTTCAAACAGATCTGTGCAGCGATGTTTGATCCCTTTCAGATTATCAGAAGGTCGATTCATATATGTTTCCCTGGGAACATCCATAATTCGGATGCTGTTAATCACGATATGACAATGCAGGTTTCCCGATCTGTTGTTTCCGTCTGCATGAGTGCAAACGATCGTCTGATAGCCAGGCAGATATTTATTTGCAAACTCTAACCCGAATTGCTGAACCTCCTGCATGCTCAGTCCATTATCGACCTGATCCCGCGGATCAAAAGAAATGATATAAGAATGAGATTTCACTTCTTCCCTGTTTTTGTTTTTATTAAACAGCTCATTGACCTCATGACATTCTGCATTGAAGCTTGCCGGTTCACAATTGATCCCTTCAATTAAGAAGTTATCGCGCAGCACCGGAACGCCACTTGCATCTCTTTTCACCTGACCTGATTCTTCATGCTCATACTCCAGATATTCGATCGCTGCACTATAGTCTGAACTTTTTAGTGCCTTGTGTTTTATGATAGCCATTGATCTCATCCACCACCTTTGCCATTTTTTTCACCTCCGCCCGCAGCTCTTTTAATGTTTCTTCCAGTGATTCCCTCAACTGATCCGACCACTCCTCCCCGCTGTTCAGATGATGCGCGATCTGATTGATATTGCTTCCGATCTTTCCATATTGGGACGCGATCTCAACAAGCGGTTTGATCTCCACTTTCTGATTTAAAATTACTTCCGTTTTGCTTTTCCGAATCGTGCTGCGGATATATTCCGACAACGTAATCCCCAGCATCTCTGCTCTTCGTTTCCACTCTTCATATTCTTCTTCAGAGATCCGGGTCAGCACAGCTCTGGTGCTTCCCCGCTCCTGTCTTCCTTTTCTTCGATACGTCATAATGATCACCTCCTTTCATTACAATAAAAAAGAAGCCCGAAGGCTCCTCAAAAAATGGTGTGGGTGTTTATACTCCCCTCTCTTATATTATATTCCCTTCTATTCCCTTATATTAGGCGGTCCATGGACGGTCAGTGGACCGTCCAGATTTCCGCATTTTTCACTCTTGATAGTTTTCAGCAACAAAAGTCTCAAACATTGGTAGTGTAAAACAGACTTTGCCATGCGTGCTTCCATCCACAATGCCTTTGCGTATTAATCTTGCCCTGTAAGGATTGAAACTATTCGAATCAATATCTAAATAATCCCTGATGTCTTTTATCCTTCCGCTTTTTGTTATGGCAATACCATAAGCTACCCGCTTATCTGTTTCCGACAACTCATCCCAGATTTTTTCGTATGCATAATCCTCAAGATATTGTTTGACCATTTTTCTAACCTGTTTAGAATATCCTTTCTCCTGCCATGCGTAATATCCCAGAACTTGAAACGCAAAAGAGTATCCTTTTGTTGCTTTTGCCATTTCTAACGCGATTTGATGATCAATGCCAATCACTTCCTCATAATTATCCGCCATGGTTCCTATATTTAAGGGTTTTGTTTCAATCTTTGGCGCACGATATAAAAACGTTAGTGTTTTTTCATTCTGTAAAGAATGAATATTTTCATATAATCCAGTCATCAAAAGGAAAACTGGAAGGTCTTGCCGTAAAAGGATTTGAAAAGCGCTGGCAAAAGTTTTCATATAATTAGTATTGGCTGCTTCATCTACGGTAATAAGAACTCTCTTCCCCTTTTTTTGCAAGCTGGATAACATTTTACTCACTGCAGTCTCTATATCTGTAACGGGAGCTTCGCCCTTGACCTCCAATCCAAATCCCCAAAAGGAAAGATTTATCTTCGCCGATTTAAATATTTTTGCCAATGTATTATCGCTGCTGAGTTTTGAGGCTAATGATTCCAACATATCTCTTTCCGGATTAAGCTCAACAGTTATCCAATCCTTGTTCTTTGATATTATTTTTGAAGCCTCTGTCATTAAGACTGTTTTTCCAGAACCACGCACACCCGTAATAACGAAAATTTGCTGATTTGGATTTTCTGAAAGAAATGAATCCATGATAAGATTTAGTTGAACACTTCTAGAAATCAATTGTGATGGTTCTTTGCCAAACATTAATGAATATGGATTTGATTTCATTGCGCCAGCCTCCTTTTTACTGTTCTTTACTGTTTTCGACTTGTTTTACTGTTCTTTACTGTTTTTGTAATATTTTACTGTTCTTTACTGTTTTGTCAAGATATCCACCTTGCATACATCGCATAGTTAAATAAACAACTTGTTTATAATATTGCCACCGACTCTAAAACCATAGTGTCGTAAAAGTGTCGTAAAAACGTATTTTTTAGGGAAATTCGAATGTGATTTTTATTGAAAAAATAAGGGTATTATGAATGGAAATGCTGTAAGATATCCTATCGTTTCTATTTTGCCTCAGAAACATATTTGGACAAAAGCTCGATTCGGTTTTTACAATCGGTCTTTTTCAGAAGATTCCGAACATGGAACTTGACCGTGCTTTCCGAAACAACTAAAACGTCTGCTATTTCCGAATTCGTTTTTTCATCGACGATCAGGCGGAGCACTTCTCTTTCCCGGGCAGACAGATCATAGACAGAAGAAAACTGTTCAAACAATTCTCGCTCACTTTTCTCCCGTTCTGCCTGCGGCCCGTAGGTCTGTGGATAAATCAGGAAAAACAGAAATACGGTTGCAAAAAACAGAACGACCGTAATGACCACCAAGAGCACAAGGTGCCCCTGAAGGAGAAGACTGCCGCCAGTTCCAAGTGCATCCCCGACATGTCCAAGCAGAAACCCGACTCCGGCAAGCGTCCATCTGTTATGTTTTCTTGAAAGGTCCGAGAAGAAGATCACCCGATAGACCGAGAAAAATCCAAAGAAGAAATACTCAAGTGCCCAGAAGATCATCCCCGATACCGGCACCCCGGAAAGCGCCAGCATCACAAAAGGAAGCACCAATCCCGCAAGCACGCAAATGGCTCCATATTTCCTGCTTTTATCGTTGATCAGGCCGGCAATCACCAACCCAGCCGCATAAAAAAGCCTGGACAGTTCAATGCTAATGCCGGATGTAACATCGGAAGAAGGGAAACTGAATCCCAGATTTTTAACCAGATTAAAGAGAACGATCATCCCCGCCGCAATCAGAAGATATCGCCGAGTCAGAGCCGCCAGTTCTGTTTTTATTATAGTTTTATGATTTTGCTCTGTAGTTTCTGCTTTAGAACGTTCCGGTTCTCTCTGTAGATAAAACATCAAGACCAATAGAACCGCTAATACCACATAAATAATCAGAACGTACGCGGACTTCAGAAAATTGTCCCGCCAAGGCGTCGAAAGCAGCCATGCGGCTACCGTTGCCGCTCCATATGCTCCCCCGAAGATCACCCCGTTATGCTCTCCTACAGTTTTAAAAGCTAATGCATACAGATAAAACGCAGAAATCACTCCGCAGAACAGATTCATTAAATATCCAAAGATCAGAGCGCCTGCTGCGAAGCGGCTGAGTGTTGCCGGAATGAGACAAACCATAAACAGCAGAACAACTGCAATAAAGAAAGACGGCTGCTCTGCCCTTTCTTTTTTCTTTCGGCTCAGCAGGGAAAAAAGACCTATCCCCATGGCCTGTACCAGATACCCCAGAACCAAAGCATAATACTCCACCAGCCCGGTCTGAACCAGTCCAATCAGGTGGTGAACCCAGGATAAATAACCTGCTGACGTAAGAAAAAAGCCCAGGAAAATAAACAGAAAACAGCTGATATTCGGATGTTTATAGATTTGTTCTTTTATCTTCATTCTATCTGCAGTTTAGCAAATCAGTTTTTTCTCTGCAACGCGAAAAGGGCCTACTGACCCCAACCTATACCAAAACTAACCCTAAAGCCTACCCTTACTGCCTTGAACCTGTCTTGAAAGGACAGAATAACCCCTCATAAAATAAATCAACGGATTATTTATTCGTTAATTTGGATAGATTATAAGGAGAGCATTGTCCTATGAAGAAAAGATTATTATCAATTATTCTGATTTTTACTTTAATCCTGATTCAGGCTCTGTCGATTCCCGTTCTGGCAGATGAATCAGACCCTACACCTCAGGGCGATCAAGTGCAGATGTGGGTCGGAAACACGAAGGTTATTGGACCAAACAGCAGTGCTCAAGGAGGCAAGGTCGCAGTTAAATATACGCCTTCCTACAACATCTACGAGGATATCGTTGCCAGGGACGGCACAAACTTCGTCGCAGGCGATATTCTCCAGTTCTACAAGGGGGATGAATGCACCGTCTATCAACAAGCTGATGACGGGTACCGTTTCGTAGGATGGTATCACGTAAATATCGAGTGGGCCCCTGGAGAGGATCTTGCCTGGGAGGGAGATGTTATCTCCACGGATTCCAGTTTCACCTATAAGCCTGGGGAGACAGTTATCCCCGGTGATTCGGAGCCTTTGCGTTATGTCTGCGCAGTCTTTGAACAGAATTCATCAAAGCCAAAAAGAACCGTTATAACTGAGTTTATAGCCAGACCATATGCTACGGAAGTAGTTCCATATGATACTGATTTAGCAGAATATACGTCGGGTAAAAAATGGAATGCATCTACAACTGATACTGAGATGAATAATAGATGGTTGGAATTATTTGGTGAAGTAAATGGAGTTTGGCAATATCCGGCACAAACTGGCTTAACTTATAGTTTTATTGATCAGGAAGAAACAGATACAGAGATAATAAATAAGTATAGCATTACTTATGATCAGGTTATAGTAACCAAGGCTGCCCAGCCAGTCGAACCATCCGAAGACGAACCGGAAACAGACGTTGTTCCTTCTTCAGATGATTCAAAAGATGTGACTCCAACAGATAACACTCCTTCTGAAGCTGTAAAGACCGGCGATACTGCACACCCATGGATCTTTGTCGGACTCGCTCTAGCATCACCGCTCTGTGTTGCCATAATGATACTGGTTTACAAACGTAAGCGCACCAATAACTAGAAAAAATGAAAAGGCGCGGACCGTTTCCGGTCCGCGTTTTTATTATTCTGTGTTGCTTATGATTCAGGTCTTATTTTGAAGCTTTTTTCAAACGTCTGCTGATCACAATTACTGTTGAGAGGACTGCCACAGCTGCTGCCATGAGGATTGACCAAAGCAGAATGCTGTTATGATCGCCTGTATCGACTGCAGAATTGACCTTCTCCCATTTTGCTGTAAACGTATGGTCTGCTTCTACCAGGAAGGTATCGCCTCCTTAAAATCTACTCATCTAATTTTGTTCAAACAAAAAAGAAGCCTGAAGGCTCCTTCCCTGTCTTATCCTATACTATACTGTCCTATCCTTTCCTAACCTACCCTATCCTATGCTGACAAATGTCAGACAAATGTCTGCCGCCTGTCAGTCATTTGTCTGACACAATTGTTCCATAGAAAACAGTCTGTCAATATCAAATTCTTGATCTCATACAAACCGTATCTCTACTTTTTTACCAAGTCCCTCTGCAACTCTTTTAATCGTTTTCAAAGAAGGGTTAGCATTTCCATTTTCGATTTTACTGATATCAGCCCGATCGATTCCAGTTGCATCTGCAAGTTCCTGTTGTGAAATATTCTTCTCTTGTCTTGCTTCAATGATTGCACAGATCAGCTGATACTCCGGTTCCATTTCTTCATACGCTTTCTTCACTTCCGGATTAGATAAATATTTATTTTTGATCTCGCTGTATTTCATTGTTTGTTCCTCCTGATCCAGTCTTCCCGATAATCCTTGGCTCTATCAATTTCTCTTTGAGGAGTCTTCTTTTGTTTTTTTATGAAACCGTGAGTAATAATAATCTTCTTCCCAACATAAAAGAAATATAGTGTCCTGGTAATATCGTTTCCAAAAATTGTCCGCAACTCAAAAATATTATCGCCTATGGATTTTGAATATGGTTCCCTAAGTGTATTTCCATATTTTTCCAATATATCCAAATCACGAAGCACCTTCGCCTGTAGTTTCGGATTCAGTCCTTCCATAAACTCATCGAACGGAACCGTTCCGTCCTCAAGTTCATAAAACTCTAATTCAAAATTCAATTTCTGTCCTTTCTCTGTTATTATTTTAGTGGGATATATCCCACATGTCAACAGGCATAATTAACCTTCAAATAATAAGTAAAGCCACCGACTCTAAAACCATAGTGTCGTAAAAGTGTCGTAAAAACGTATTTTTCAGGGATTTTCGAATGTGATTTTTATTGAAAAATCAAGAAAAAATAGAAAATTCGGAGTGTTTCCTTAGCAGGGGCGCCTCTTCGGCCAGCTTGAGTACTTCTCCGAATTGTTCCGAATCAATCCCGAAAGGATTTATCGGACGATATTTAATTTGCTGCCTCATCAACAGCATGGATTACTTTACACGATTTTGCCTTAAAAAGCAAGGGCGTTTCGCAAAATCACACTTTCAGTTCTTTTCCAAAACTATCACTGTCCCATATGCCGTCAGCGATCCATTCTCGCTCGATATCTGTCAAGTCATCAGATGAGTAACGAGGATAGAACTGTTTGATTTCTTCTTCATCAAAAGTCATATACATTTTGCCATCTTTGCGAACACCGCTCTTTGCAGCAAGATAATAAGCCAGAAAAGAATACAGGTGGCCGTCCGGAATTTCGTTTCCGCTTTTTTTGATGTGAGAGTAGATTCGGAAAAATCTCTGAAGGCCCTTTGTCAGCGCACGGAAATTGTGATACTTCCGGTTGTCCTTCGCCAGATAAATACCCTCCCGTTCTTGTACATCCGGCATAAAAACTTCCCGGATCAAATCCTCATGGTCAGCCAGATATTCTGCATACTCCGGAGTTGGCCAATCTTTTTTAGTTATGATTGAATGGATAACCGCATGATAATCCGGGATATAATACACCAGCTGGGAAATGGTCTTTTCCCGAAGCATCTGATAATTGGTGAGATTCTTTTCCATGGCCTCCCGGATGGCTTCTTCATTTGACGAAATGATCGTATTAAAATGCTGGTTTTCGCAGTAATCATTGATCAGTCCCAGCAATTCTCCCGGATCTATCTTAGCTCGTTCCGGATCATCATATACAAAGACCACCTTCATCTTCTTATGCGTTTTGAAATTTTCAATCGTCGATCTGACACGTATTACATCCATTAGATCTAAAGATGTCACAAAACCTGCAGCATTACCGACTAGCGGATTAATTTTTTTCAATATAGTACTGGCAACAGAAAAAACGCCCTTGTCCTTGGCCTTCTGTACCAGCCCAAGAAAAGGCAGACATGCCTCAATCCATTTCGTGCGGATTGTATCCTGCAGCGCGCTTGCGCTGCTTACACCAAAGAGGGAGATCCTGACAATAATATGGGTATCCTTCAATGCATTTTTCAGCTCATGTTCGATGAGATAGGTCTTTCCGCATCCCCATTCACCCGTCAGCATCAATGCTCCGATCGGCTCGTTTTCTACCGAAAACTCTTGTACTGATTATAGAAAAGAAGAAACAGCTATGTCAATTAGCGGCTTTCACAAACCATCTAACTTTTGTATAATAATGGGAAACCACGGCTAACTAAAAGCAGGAAGGAATTACGCATGGAACTTCTACACGGATCGCCCACAGATATGACGGGACGGCAGGACCGGGAAATCCGGACATATAAATTTTTGGATGAACTCGGAATCGACTTTGACCGGACAGATCATCCGGACGAACCGGCAACCAGCATGGAAGTCTGTGCGGATATTGACGCAATACTCAATGTAAAGATCTGTAAAAACCTGTTTCTGTGTAATCGTCAGAAGACGGCTTTCTATTTGCTGATCATGCCGGGCGACAAGCCCTTTAAAACCAAAGAACTTTCCGGACAGCTTGGAATCAGCCGTCTCTCCTTTGCGGACAAGGAACATATGCTGGAATATCTCGACCTGCTCCCGGGCAGTGTGTCCGTGCTTGGTCTCATGAATGATAAGGATCAAAAGGTCCGCCTGGTGATTGACGAAGATGTGCTGAAAGAAGAACTCTTCGGCTGCCATCCATGCATGAATACCAGCTCCATTCGTTTCCGCACAAAAGACCTGACAGATAAAATACTGCCGGCACTTGGTAGAACCTACGATGTGGTGCATTTGGTTGGAACAGAGTAAGCATTTTAGACAACGAGGCTTTGCTTTCGAGCGCAGCTTAAATTTATATAGACACAAAAAAGACACCTATCGGAGGTATTGTTGCTTCAGAAACCGGTTCATATGAACTGCGTTTATCAAGAGCTTCGAAAGGAGAGTTTTGCTATGAATAAAAAATTTCTTGCTGCAATAGTCATTACCGGTATCGCTGCTTTAACGCTTTCTGCTTGTGGTGGAAATACAAAGCCGGCTCCTGCTTCATCTGGCGCAGAAGAAGCCTCTGTCATTGATGTTTACAATACTACGTCAAATCCTTGGGTGATTAACGAGGACGAGACTACCGGCTGGGCCACCGAAGAAGCACGAACTGCGTTCAGTAAAGCAACGGAAGGATTGACTGGTGCAGACTATGAAATCGTAGCCCAGCTCGGACAGCAGGTCGTTGCCGGAACGAATTATATTTTCCTTTGCAAAGAGACATTAGTAACGGCAGAACCTGTTACCAAATTAAGCTTTGTAACCGTTTACGCAGATCTACAGGGAAATGCGGAGATTAAACACATAGAAGAGCTGAACCTTGAAATGTTCTGCGGCGGTGAGAACCCTGCAAGTCCTGAAGAGTTTAATCAACTCCTTGGTGGATGGTCACTCCCATCTGGTTTCCAGGCAGTCAACCTTCCAGCGGAAGTTGCTACAGTTTATGATAAAGTGCTTGGAGATGAAGCAGGATACTATCCAATGGCATATCTCGCTAAACAGGATGCAGATAAAGCTAATTACGCGGTACTCTGCTTTGACGAGAGCGCGCCGTGCCTGGTATATCTGCACGAGCCTGCAAGCGGAGAACCTGAACTGATCAGTATTTATCGCATCAACGTTGCCGAATTCGTAGGACAGTAAAATCAACGAACAATACCTCTCAGCAGAATATCGCCTGATATAAATCAATCTGCAAGGCCCGGATCAATCCGGGCCTTTTCTTGTCTTTTCCTCTTGCACAAATATACTTACAAACCGCTGCCATCCCCTTGCAAGTTTCCATGAAAAGCGGTATATTGTTGCCTTGGGCGCTCCTATTTCGGAGCGGAAAGGATAATAGTTTTTATGGCTGCTACTGAGAACAAAATTAAAACAAATGCAATGACAGAAGGCCCGATTTTAAAATCGATCCTTCTTTTTTCTTTGCCTCTGATCGCGGGCAATATTCTGCAGCAGCTTTACAACACCGCAGACTCATTGATCGTTGGCCAGTTTGTTGGCGATGCGGCCTTAGCTTCCGTTGGAATGTCAGGCACGATCGCCTTTTTCCTGATGGCCTTTATGTGGGGCGCCAGCACCGGATCCGGCGTTATCATCGCCCGCTACTATGGCGCAAAAGATCACTACACGCTCGGAAAGGCCGTTCATACGACAATGATCCTTGCGGTGATCATCGGCGCAGCGGTTTCCATAATCGGAATCTTTGTTGCTCGTCCTTTTTTAATGGTCTTAAACTGCCCAGAAGATATGCTTGATACAGCAACGCTTTATCTCAGGCTGTTCTTTGCCGGCATGATCTTTAACGCTATTTACAACATGGCTGCAGGCATCTTAAACGCTGTCGGAAACTCCAAGCGCACTCTGCTCTATCTTGGAATTTCCTCAATTACCAATATCGTTTTAGACCTGTTCTTTATTGCAGTATTAAAATGGGGCGTTGCAGGTGCCGCAATCGCGACAGATATCAGCCAGCTGATTTCTGCTGCTTTGATCGTGATTCATTTAATGCGATGCGGACAGCCATACGGCCTTAAGATCAGACAGCTAAAACTCGATCCGCTCGCTGCAAAGCAGATTATCCGGACCGGTTTTCCTACAGCAATCCAGAATGCGGTTCTTTCCTTTTCGAACCTGCTGATCCAGTCGGGCGTTAACTCCTATGGAACGCTTGCTGTTGCAGGCTTCACTGCGTATCTGAAAGTTGACGGTTTTAATATTCTTCCGGTTATGAGCTTCTCTCTTGCTGCAACAACATTTGTTGGTCAGAACATGGGTGCCGGAAAAATTGACCGCGTAAAAAAAGGAACACGGACCGTCATGCTGATGAGTATCTGTTATACAGTGGCCATCAGCATTCTCATGATCCTGTTCCGTTATCCGATTTTAAGTATCTTTTCTGAAAGTGAGCAAGTCCTTGAATACGGCATTCAGTGTATGTGGGCACTTGCGCCGTTCTATTCTCTGCTTGCTGTTATCCATTCGCTTGCAGGAGCAGTTCGCGGCTCCGGTCACACAATTCCGCCGATGGTTGTCATTTTGATCAGCCTCTGCCTGTACCGTGTTGCATGGATGGAAATCGCAGCCCCGCTGTTTCACAGCATCGTTGGTGTTTACATGACTTATCCGACTTCCTTCTTTGTTGGTGCAACACTGATGGTGATCTACACACTCAGAGGCAAGTGGCTAATTCCAAAGACTTACGGTGAAACCCGCGAAGAGCGAATTACAAAGTAAGGAATCCCGGCAGAAGTTCCTTTGCGTTTTCATAGCCTTTTTTATACAGCTTTTCAATCGCCTCAGGATCTCTCTTTAAAGTTGACATGCCTTCCAGATTATCCGGCGCAAGGATTAAGACCTTGCCCTCTTTTTCCAGCGCCTTGGCTTTTTCGACCTGTTCATTATAACGAAGGTAACGGTTTTTCAGTGCCTCGGATGCTTTTGGATATTTCCGCTTGATTAAAGCCGCAAATGTCGGGTCATGTCCCGGCTCACGCGGAACGTCTTTCGGTTTCGTTAAGATCAAAACGACTTTGTCGCAGCCTTCCTGAAATGCTTTTTCCACAGGAACCGGATCACTCAATGCTCCATCGAAGCAGGCAATCCCACTTGTCACATAAGGTTTGCAGACAAACGGAATTGCGGATGACGATTTCATCATATCGTAGCGATTCAGCGAAGCATCAGCCTTCGTAAAATAGACTGCTTCCGCTGTTTCCGCATTTGTCGCCACAACAAAAAGTTCTGCAGGATTATCTACCATTGCATGATAATCAAAAGGGTTTTCTCCATCTGTATTGCTCAGCACGGAATATACATAATTCAGATCCAGGAAGCCTTTTCCTTTCAGGAAATTCCCCAATCCCATATACTCCTTACGGAATGGATATTCATTATAAAACGGGATGTTTCTTTTTTTCTGCCCGGCCATATAGGCAGAAACATTCGCACTGCCGGCCGACACTCCGATACACAAATCAAAATGGATCCCCGCGTCCATGCAGTAATCAAAGATTCCCCATCCATATATGTCTCTAAGGCCACCGCCTACGTCAACAACTCCGATTTTCATTTTATTCTCCTCTTGAACTTCTTTGCTTGATTATAACACTCGTTAAAAAAATGTGCCTGAAAAATGGCTCTTCCATCTTTCAGGCACGCCTATTGAATTGTTTAAGTCTAGTTCTTAAAACTATGGATCGGTGCAGGGATCCGACCTGTCCTGTTAATGAAGTCGCTGCAGTCGAAACGGTTGACCGGCATGATCGGGGCTCTTCCTAATAGTCCACCAAACTCAACCATCTCGCCTTCTTTCTTTCCAAAGACCGGAATGATTCTGACTGCTGTTGTCTTCTGGTTGATCATTCCGATTGCTGCCTCGTCTGCAATAATGCCGGAGATCGTCGTTGCTTTTACGTCGCCCGGAATTGCAATCATGTCAAGACCAACAGAGCAGACACAAGTCATTGCTTCGAGTTTTTCCAATGTCAGTGAGCCTCTCTGTACAGCATCGATCATACCCTGGTCTTCGCTGACCGGAATGAACGCACCACTTAAGCCGCCGACATAAGACGATGCCATAACGCCGCCTTTTTTCACCTGATCGTTTAAGAGTGCAAGTGCTGCTGTTGTACCCGGCGCGCCTGCGCTTTCAAGGCCCATCTCGCAAAGAATATCTGCAACACTGTCGCCGATTGCAGGCGTCGGAGCCAAGGAAAGATCCACGATTCCAAACGGAATATTCAGCATCTTGGATGCCTCTCTTGCAACAAGCTGACCAACACGGGTGATCTTGAACGCGGTCTTCTTAACGGTCTCGCAAAGAGTCTCAAAGTCTGCACCGCGGATATCTTCCAGCACGGATTTTACAACGCCTGGACCCGATACGCCGACATTAATGATGGCATCCGCTTCACTTACGCCATGGAAGGCGCCTGCCATGAACGGGTTATCGTCCGGCGCGTTGCAAAGAACAACGAGTTTTGCACAGCCGATTGAATCTGCATCTTTTGTTGCCTCTGCTGCCTCCAAAATAACCTGTCCCATTAAACGGATAGCATCCATATTGAGTCCTGTTTTTGTCGATCCGACATTTACGGAGGAGCAGATATTCTGTGTCTCG
>ODAI013520724.1_pt1 | contig 20544 bp, 13 predicted proteins | sample 1539321 | NCBI WGS metagenome assembly ODAI01 (sample SAMN02144231, study PRJEB22623) | gut metagenome | biome: sheep rumen | host: Ovis aries | place: New Zealand
CTTCATAAGTGTATCCATATTCATTAATGGATGCAAAGATAGTGACTTCGTGAGAGTTATGACATCTTTTAGTAGTTAATAAAACCTAAGTGTCAGCGCACCACCTTCCTACCGCCAACGATATATATGCCTGGTCGGAGGATGTTAAGGTCGTTACCGACATAGCGTCCGTCGATACTATAGATGCGATTGTCAGCAGGACGCTCCGTTATGCTGATGCCCTTGATACCTGTGGGAGTAGGATCTACGGCGAGAACCTCGTCGAGGAAGAAACGCTTAGAAGGGGTAAAGGTCACATTAGTATTACCTGTGGCCGTAATGGTTGCTGTAAACGTAGTCCATTCCTCAGCCTTCATCGTAACGCTTGACGGAGAGATAGAGCCATCACTTACAGAGAGAGCCAACGTTGTGCCATCGGTTCCCCAAGGAGCAGCCCTGAAGGTGAGGGTGGCTGTACCATTGACCGTGAATGTAGGAGTGGTAGCAGTACCACTTTTCTTACTACTACCAAAACGTGCACACTGATTTGCTCCATAGAGTGCATCAGCCGACCAACCTTCATTGTCAGCATAGAACGTGTTTGAAGCTCCTTTATTGAAGCTACCATCATTACCTCCCGTTCCATCGCAATCGTCAAACGACTCATAGAAAAGATAGTCACCAGTAGGGACAACTGGTGTCACACTTGGATCGTCATCTATACTCCCAGGGGTAGTGTCATCACCAAAATTGAAGGACATCGTGCCATCATCGTTTCGAGTGATGTCCGTAACCTTCTTATTCAAGAAATAAGTCCCGTCTGTATTCTTATTATAAAGAGCGAATGCAGGATTCGAGGTGTTGGTTATGCTGTCATTTGCTTCATAAGGATACATATCTTGTATCAGTCCCATCCACGTCAAATACTCAGTTTCCAAATCTGGATCAATAGCCGTTTGTAACGTATTGTCTGCCGCGAGCCATGTCATTCGCTGGTGTTTTGGATCGTCGTTAGGTTTATTCGCATCCCAAACCGATTGGTCATAATCTACATGCAAAACCAGCATACCATCACCAGGGAGTCCTTCGTCCCACTTTACCAACTGTCTATTCTCAAGGATATAGTATTCGTCTCTGTGGGCTGGATTATAAATAATATAGCCAGATCCTCCTTCCTGCAAGCTCTTCATGTCAGTAACAGACGTGGCTGATGTCAGCTCTATCGGATCTCTCCATCCTGCCATCCAACGCTCCCACGTACTATAGCCTGCAGGAATAAAGCCATCACCATTGTAGCTACCCTGATCCATAAGATCCCAAGAATACAATCCCCAACCTCCGCTATAGTCTATATCATAGAAATCAGGGAATCCCAGGCAGTGACTGAATTCATGACACATCGTGCCGATTCCGTCTATACTTTCATCAACGAGTTCATTACCACAGGCATAAGTATTGATTTTGTAGCCATTAAGAGTAAGTATTCCGTTAGATGACGAAGCCAGCTCCCATGCGTGGGGCCATACTGATGTCTTAGGACCGCCACTAGCCTCACCAGTTCCAGCATAAATAACATACACCTGGTCTACTTCTCCGTCACCATCCCAGTCGTAGTCTTCAAAGTTCACCTGATCTTTTATTGCCTTACAACCCTCGATAACCATTTCTTCCGCACGCAAGTCGTTACCTTGAGAATCGTTTTTACCGTAATAAGACCTGTTATTTGCAAGCGTGATAGGTCCCATTACGTCGAAGGTTAGGTCAAACAGGCCATCGCTCTGATCAAGGAAATAGTCATGAATACTACCAACAAAATCACCTTCATTATATCCTTTTTCATTTGCTATACGTTTATATAAAGCAGCATCATGCCCTGCCTTAAACGACACATCCTTATAATTAACAAGAATAATAAGTCCCTTCTTCGAGCCAATATAATTGCCATAAGAGACAGCTTTCTTTGGTAGTTGTCGCTTCACTACATGCGCTGTTTTCGCCATACGTCTTGTTCTTGCCTTAGAAGCCAGTTCTTCTGTAGAGACAAGCGTATACACATCGCCTTCATCTACATACTTATTTCCATCAGCATCTTGCATATAGTGCATGTGCTCATCACCCCTCAACTCGGCGCGCACCTGCGTACCGTCAACGAGTGTGATGGTCTTCCATACTCCCCTTTTGGCTGGGATTGCCATTGCTGTAACTGCGATAATAGTCAGCAGAATTGTTGTTAGCTGTCTTTTCATTTGTTAGTTTGTTTTTTTTAGGCTGCAAAGGTAAGAAATAATTCGTAATATGCCGTGCATAATGCATAATTATTTTATATAAATACATTCTTACACCTTCATATTTGCTATTTTCTCTTGCAGATAACGCAGGAAACCGTCGTCTCCAAGCACCTCTACATCCTCATAAAGACCGAGGACAAAGCGTCCGATACCACGATAGTCGCATACCGACATCTTCAGAAGCCAATGACTCTCGTCCTCCTGCTGCATGAATTGCTCGCCCTGCGGATGCTCTTCTACGAACACATTATGAGCCAGACGACCCAGACGGATAGTCACAGGCAGCTGCTCTTCGCCGCTAAACATAAAGATGTCGGTATATGCCTGGCGGTGCATAGTCTCGTTGCTCCATGTGAGGTCGAGCAACACAACATCCTGCATACGTGAAAGGCGGAACGTCTTACAACTGTCGGTTGACAACTCATAGCACCTGATGTCATTGTTATTGTTCATGAAAAGGAAAGGTTCTACCACTCGGTCGCTGACACTACGGCTGTGTGGCGAGGAGTAACCGACGATCTTCACAAGCCGTTTCTGTTTGATTGCTTCGTACAGTGCGTTGACTATACGCGACACTCGCTCACGCGACTCTACGTCATTGAGGATGTTGAAGTCATAGAAACGATCGAGCTTGTAGCGTATGCTCCTGACGACGGCGTTGGTTTCATTGGTCTTGTCTAACAACCGACGTATCAGCACTGCCTCATCTTCTGAGAATTGCAAGAGGTCGAGCAGCTTTCGGAGGAAGGGTGAACGCTGGTCAACATGGTAACAACCATTACGCTTGAAGATGTTGAAACCTATCCTGCGAAACGACTCTATATAATAATATAATGTGCGACGGGAGATATCCAGCTTGTCGCAGATATCTTCTACACTATAATCGCGTGCGTCGGAGAGTATCAATAGCAGTTCAAGGTCACGGGAAAGGGAAGAGTGACGCATTATTAGTTTTTAGTTTTTGGTTTTCAGAATGGTATTTCTAACTCTTGCGGGTCACCAAGGAGGTTGAACGTCTTACGGTGATATGGCGTTATTCCATATTGGCGTATGGCATCACGATGCTTCTTTGTGGGATAACCCTTGTTAGACAACCAGTCGTACTGTGGATATTCCTCAGCCAACTGATTCATGTAGTCATCCCTATATGTCTTGGCAAGGATGGATGCGGCGGCTATCGAGAGGGATTTGCCGTCGCCTTTGACTATGCATGTGTGAGGGAGAGGGGTGAGAGGTGAGGGGTGAGAGGTGAGAGATAAAGGTTGTGGGACATAAGGCTTGAAGCGATTGCCGTCGACAATAATGGCCTCGGGACGCACGGAGAGCTGGTCGAGAGCGCGATGCATTGCCAGTATGGACGCATTGAGGATGTTGATTTTATCGATTTCCTCAGGTGTTACAATGCCTACAGCCCATGCCATAGCGTCGCACTCTATCTGTTCTCGCAGTTGGTAGCGACGCTTTTCGGTAAGTTGTTTGGAGTCATTGAGCATATCATTGTGGTAATCTGGCGGCAAAATGACTGCTGCTGCATAGACACTACCAGCCAGACAGCCACGCCCTGCCTCATCACAACCTGCTTCTACCTTGTCTTTGTAGTAGTAATTCCTTAGCATTGTCTTAAAGATTGTTAAGCGATTGCGTTTTTAACATAAACGGATTTGGAGTGAACATATTGTGCACAAATACACGATAATTTTGCACCCAGAAAACAACTAAAAACGAATTACTATGGAAAAGAGAATGACTTTACAGATGAATACCCCACAAAGTGCTATCAATTCAATAATGACAACTATTCGTACTATGACAGGCAGTATGCAGGCTCCGATGGAATGGCTACGTACATACTACTCCCACTGTATTGGGAAGGAGATCAACATGAGCCAAACATGGCTGATAACACGTACCCAGGTGGCATTCATCCTTGCAGCTTTCACCACCTGTCCACTGCTGATGAGAGTAGCTTTCGCCGCATGGTTCCTGCTCGCCCTGCTTCGTTGTAAGAAGGAAATCTAAAACATCTGCGCCACACGACGAATGCCAGCAACAAGAGAGTCAACCTCTTCCTTGGTGTTATATACAGCGAACGAGGCACGAACAGTACCAAGAATGCCAAGTCTGTCCATCAACGGCTGGGCACAATGGTGACCTGTTCGAACGGCAATACCCAGTCGATCGAGCAGTGTTCCCATGTCCATGTGATGAATATCACCAACGTTAAAGCTGACAACGGCATCTCTTTTAAGGCTGAGGGCTGAGGGCTGAGAGGTGAGAGATGAGGGTAAAGGACCATAGATATGCATACCCTCGATGGTTTGTAGTTGCTCCACACAATAATTAGTCAGTCCTTGCTCGTATGCTTCGATTTCATCGAACCCAATAGAGAGAATGTAGTCTATTGCCTTAGCGAGTCCATGAGTAGCCACATAGTCAGGTGTTCCTGCTTCAAACTTAAACGGAAGCCCCTGGAAGGTTGTCTTTTCAAAGCTCACCGTTTCAATCATCTCTCCCCCACCCTGATATGGCGGCATGCGGTCGAGCCATTGTTCTTTACCGTAAAGCACGCCAATACCTGTTGGTCCGTACATCTTATGACCACTGAATGCGAAGAAGTCGCAATCCATATCCTGTACGTCTACTCGGAAATGAGGGGCGCTCTGGGCACCATCCACCAGCACAGGAACGCCGTGTTCATGGGCAATGCGTATCATCTCCTTTACGGGATTGACCGTACCGAGCACATTGCTGACGTGGGCAATACTGACAATTTTGGTCTTTTCCGTGAACAACTTCTCGTATTCTTCCATCATCAACATACCGTCATCGGTCATCGGGATGACACGAATGGCTATGCCTCGCTTTGCTGCTTGCAGCTGCCAAGGTACGATATTGCTATGATGTTCCATCGTGGAGACGATGACTTCATCGCCCTCCTGCATGAAAGCCTCGGCAAAAGACGAAGCCACGAGATTGATACTCTCGGTGGTGCCACGTGTGAAAATAACCTCTTCGGTCTTCGGAGCATTGATGAATTGGCGCACTTTTTCGCGCGCAGCCTCATGCAGTTCCGTTGCCTGCTGAGACAAGTAATGAACGCCACGATGCACGTTGGCATTCACATTAAGATACTCCTGGCGCATAGCGTCAAGCACACACAGCGGTTTTTGGGTTGTCGCCGCATTATCCAAGTACACAAGAGACTTCCCATACACCTCTCGCGAGAGTATTGGGAAGTCTGTTCTAATCTTTTGTAGGCTTTGTTTATTCATTCATTATCAATTGTTTCTACTTCTCCAGCACGTTGATAGTGCCAGTTACTGCATCCACGAGGATGTGCTCCTCTCTGTCCTCAGAGCCTCCGAAGACATACTGAGCATCATACTCCCTCTGTGGGAACAGATCATCGGAGATGACTGGAGCGCGAAGGGTGATGAACCTTGTTTGTGCCAAGTCAGCATATTCCGATGTCTTTATTATCTTAATGACTTCTTCAAGAGAAATGAAGTGGTCGAAGTTTGTCATTGTCATGTCGAAGATCCATGGCGAGTTCACTCTTGTCTTTACCAGTTCTGCCGTCTTTCCTGTAGTGAAGTCGCGGTATTTGCGACAAAACACACGAGCTCAGTCGAAATCTGTCGCAGTCGTTTTTCATCTACACAGTTTACAACCCTTACATTTATTCAGTTCGCCACGCAGTCGTTTGTCGACAAGATAGCGCAGTCGGTCACGCAACGGTTCAAGCGTAATCTCATTGACGACCTCATTGATGAATGCCGACTGCAGGAGATGGCGTGCCTCTTTCTCGCTGACACCACGCTGACGCATATAGAACATCGCCGCATCGTTGAGCTGTCCTACGGTAGACCCGTGCGAACATTTAACGTCATCGGCATAGATTTCCAGCACGGGTTGGGTATACATGCGCGCCTCCTTGGTGGCACAAAGGTTCTGGTTGCGCTCCTCGCTGACGGTCTTCTGCGCTCCCTCTCTGACGAGGACCCTACCAGCGAAGGCTCCCACGGCATTGTCGTCGAGAACGTACTTGTATAGTTCATGGCTGGTACAATGAGGCACCTGATGGTCGATAAGCGTGTTGTTGTCAACATGCTGTGACTTGTCGGCAATCACCGCACCATTACACCAGCACTCCGCACCCTCACCCTTGAAGGTGAGATCCAGCTTGTTGCGTGTCAATCCGTTGTGCAGAGTTATGATGTTATGGCTGACACGGCTATCACGCTGCTGCTCAATATACACATTACTGATACGCTTATTCTTAGCGTGGGTCTCCTCAAGACAATACAGTTCGAGACTGGCATTGTCGCCCACGTATGCCTCTATTACCTGAGTGGTGAGGAAGTCTTTGTCATCTGCGGCATGATCGCAAAAGAGCAGACGCGCCTCTGCGCCCTCTTCGAGCACTATCAGTACTCGCCGGTTGAGCATAAAGGGTCCGTCAAGACCCTGCGGCGACTTCAGGACGTTGATAACCTGCACCGCATGGTCCATCTTGACATTCTTTGGCACATATACCAATAGTCCGTCCTGAGCCAGCATCGTGTTGAGCGCGGTCACTCCGTCATCGCCAGTCTTGGCAATCTTGCCATAGAGGGACGGAACGTGGAACGTGGAACGTGGAACGTTGGACGTCGGGTGAGAGAAGAACTCCTGCATTGATCCGATAAAGACTCCTTCTGGAAGTTTCCTGCGCTCCTTCGCCACCACGTTCTCACTCCCCTGCGGTCCATTATAGAAAGCATCGTTCACCATGAAGTAGAGCAGCGTACTGAGATTGGGTACGTCACATTTGAAAGCCTCATAAGGATCTACGGGTATCTTGAAACGGTTGAGATTCAATCCGTAGTCGGGTGCGAAAAGCGACGGAATGTCGGTATACTTATACCTCTCCACCTTCTTCGTGGGGAATCCCAGTCGTTTGAAGTCCTCAAAAGCAGCATCGCGCACAGCATTCATCACATCTGACGAATGCTGGCAGATCATATTGCGTGCCTGCTCAAAAACATCAATATATTGTTGCTCGATATTCATCTTACCAATTGCCATTTATCAATTGTCAAGAGTCTTCACCCATTCATATCCATTCTCCTGTATCTCCTGCGCCAGCTCCGGACCTGCCGTTCTGACGATGCGACCCTGATATAGCACATGCACAACGTCGGGACGGATCATCTCCAGGAGTCGGTCGTAGTGTGTGATGACAATACGGCTATTCTCTGAGGTGCGCAGTTTGTTCACACCTTCAGCCACGATACGCATGGCATCTACGTCGAGTCCCGAGTCAGTCTCATCGAGTATGGCGAGCTTTGGCTCGAGCATCGCCATCTGGAATATCTCGTTACGCTTCTTTTCTCCGCCGCTAAAGCCCTCATTTACGCTGCGACGTGTGAACTTAGAGTCGAGTTCGACGAGTGCACGCTTCTCGTTCATCAGCTTGATGAAGTCGGCAGCCTTGATCTCTGGCAGTCCCTGATACTTACGTTTCTCATTGATGGCAGCCTTCAGGAAGTTGGTCATAGACACACCAGGGATCTCCACAGGATACTGGAAAGAGAGAAACAGTCCCTCATGGGCACGTTCCTCGGGCTTCATCTCCAGCAGGTTCTTACCATTAAACCACACCTCACCCTCGGTGACCTCATAGAGAGGATTGCCCACGAGCACAGCACTCAGCGTACTTTTTCCCGAACCGTTAGGTCCCATGATGGCATGCGTCTCACCGTCTCGGATAGTGAGGTTGATTCCTTTTAATATCTCCTTGCCAGCAATGGTGGCATGTAGGTTTTTTACTTCAAGCATATTCTTTTTTTATAGTTTACTGTTTCAATCACCCCACCGTTCCTTCGAGAGTAACGCTTAGGAGCTTCTGAGCCTCAACGGCAAACTCCATGGGAAGTTTGTTAAGAACCTCCTTGGCATATCCATTGACGATGAGCCCTACGGCCTGTTCGGTAGGTATGCCGCGCTGGTTACAGTACATCAGTTGATCCTCAGAGATCTTGCTGGTCGTCGCCTCGTGTTCGAAGATGGCTGTGTCGTTGTGCACATCCATGTATGGGAAGGTATGTGCGCCGCACTCGGAGCCTAACAGCAGCGAGTCGCACGAGGAGTAGTTGCGGGCGTTGTCGGCATTGGCAGTGGCGCGCACCAGTCCGCGATACGAGTTCTGTGAATGTCCCGCAGATATACCCTTGGATATTATAGTCGACTTAGTGTCCTTACCGATGTGTATCATTTTCGTACCCGTGTCAGCCTCCTGATAGTTGTTAGTCACGGCAACGCTATAGAACTCTGCCACCGAACGGTCGCCACGGAGCACGCACGACGGGTATTTCCACGTGATAGCCGACCCTGTTTCCACCTGCGTCCATGACAGTTTGGAGTCGTTGCCACGCAGTTCGCCACGCTTGGTCACGAGGTTCAAGACTCCACCCTTGCCATTCTCATCGCCTGGGTACCAGTTCTGCACGGTAGAGTATTTCACCTCCGCCCTTTCCTTGACTATTATCTCCACGATGGCGGCATGCAGCTGGTTCTCGTCGCGCATCGGGGCGGTACATCCCTCAAGGTAAGACACATAGCTGTCGTCATCGGCAATGATGAGAGTACGCTCAAACTGGCCCGTGTTCCTGGCGTTGATACGGAAGTAGCTACTCAGCTCCATGGGGCATCTGACACCCTTCGGGATATATACGAACGAGCCATCCGAGAACACGGCGCTATTCAGAGCAGCATAGAAGTTATCCCTATAGGGCACCACCGTACCAAGGTATTCCCTTACCAGTTCGCCATGCTCCTGTATAGCCTCACCAATAGAGCAGAAGATGACACCCTTCTCTGCCAGTTTTTCCTTGAAAGTAGTCTTCACCGAGACCGAGTCCATGATAGCATCCACGGCGGTATTGCCGCTCAAAGCCAGTCGCTCCTCGAGAGGGATACCCAGCTTGTCGAATGTCTTCTCCAGCTCGGGATCAATCTTGCCGTCGCCTTTAGGTTTTTGTGCCAACGGATCGGCATAATAAGAGATGGCTTGATAGTCGATAGGAGGCAGGTGCAGATGCCCCCACGATGGTTGTTGCAGGGTCTGCCAATAGCGGAACGCCTTCAGCCGGAACTCCAGCATCCACTGGGGCTCGTTCTTCTTGGCAGAGATGAGCCTCACCACATCCTCGTTGAGTCCCTTCTCGATTATCTCGGTCTGTACGTCGGTAGTGAAGCCGAACTCATACTTCTGCTCCGCCACCTGTCGTACGAATTTATTACTGTCGTTCATCCTAATTACACCTATTTATAATAAGTGGGCACAAAGTTACGTAAAAACGAGAGAAAAGGCAAATTTATTTGTACTTTTCCGAGTGCAAGTAACTTCTCAGAAAGAAAAGTTACGAAAAGTCGAGAGAAAAGGCAAATTTATTTGTACTTTTCCGAGTGCAAGTAACTTGTTTGCACTTTCCTGGATACAGTATTAAAAAGAAATCGACTGACAAAACTGGTTTTGTCAGTCGAAATACAAGTAAGTAACATTCTTTTCTTATTACAGTTTCTGTTCCACCTCGATCTCCATGAAGGTCTCGATGACGTCGCCCTCGAGGATGTCATTGAAGTTGACAAGTGAGATACCACACTCCAATCCTGCGGCAACCTCCTTGACGTCATCCTTGTAACGCTTCAGGGCATCGATAGGTGCGGTGTGGACGACGATACCGTCGCGTACCACACGTGCCTTGTCGGAGCGATGAACCTTTCCCTCGGTGACGATGGCACCTGCTACGGTACCAACCTTCGAGATCTTGAACACCTGTTTTACTTCTACCTGTCCCGTAACGACCTCCTTCTTCACCTTGTCAAGCATACCAACCATTGCCGACTTCACATCGTCGATGGCATCATAGATGACGCTATAGGTATTGATCTCAACTCCTTCACGGTCGGCTGCCTTACGAGCATCTGCTGAAGGACGAACCTGGAAGCCTACGATGACGGCATCTGACGCACTCGCCAGCATGACATCGTTCTCGGAAATCTGACCGACGGCCTTGGAGATAACGTTGACTTGTACCTTCTCGGTGGAGAGCTTGATGAACGAATCGGAGAGTGCCTCGATACTTCCGTCGGTATCACCCTTAACGATGATGTTCAGCTCATGGAACTCACCAAGTGCGATACGATGGGAGATGTCGTCGAGTGTGAACTTCTTCTGAGTGCGCAGACCCTGCTCACGCTGCAACTGCAGACGTTTGTTGGCAATCTCACGCACCTCCTGCTCTGACTCCAGAACGTGGAAGGTGTCACCAGCCGTAGGTGCTCCGTTGAGTCCGAGGATGATAACAGGCTCGGCAGGACCAGCCTTCTCTATGCGCTGGTTACGTTCGTTGAACATAGCCTTGATACGACCGTAGCTGGTTCCGGCAATTACGTTGTCGCCTATCTTCAGTGTTCCGTTAGAAACGAGGAGAGTAGACACGTAGCCACGGCCCTTGTCGAGCGACGACTCGATGACTGATCCCGTAGCCTTACGATTAGGATTAGCCTTGAGGTCGAGCATCTCTGCCTCGAGGAGCACCTTCTCCAGGAGTTCATCGACACCAATACCCTTCTTAGCAGAGATCTCCTGACACTGATACTTACCACCCCACTCCTCTACGAGCAGGTTCATCTGTGCAAGGTCCTCGCGTATCTTGTCAGGATTAGCTCCTGGCTTATCTATCTTATTGATGGCAAACACCATCGGCACATTGGCAGCCTGGGCATGAGCGATGGCTTCCTTTGTGGTAGGCATCACGGAGTCGTCGGCTGCGATGATGATGATGGCGATATCGGTAACCTGAGTACCGCGGGCACGCATGGCGGTGAACGCCTCATGACCTGGGGTATCAAGGAAGGTGATGCGACGACCATCAGAGAGCTTAACATTGTAGGCTCCAATGTGCTGGGTGATACCACCAGCCTCACCAGCGATGACGTTGGTGTTGCGGATGTGGTCGAGCAACGAAGTCTTACCATGGTCGACATGACCCATCACCGTAACGATTGGAGCACGTGGGATGAGGTCGTTCTCATCATCCTCCTCCTCGCTGACGGCCTCCTGTACCTCTGCGCTGACATATTCGGTCTTGAATCCGAACTCATCAGCAACAAGATTGATGGTCTCTGCGTCGAGTCGCTGGTTGATAGATACCATGATACCTACTGACATAAGGGTTGAGATGACCTGTGTGACGCTGATGTCCATCATAGTAGCCAACTCGCTGACGGTAACAAACTCGGTGAGTTTGAGCACCTTGCTCTCCTTCTGCTCAGCGCGTGCCTCCTGAGAGAGTTTCTCCTGCACAGCCTCACGCTTCTCCTTACGGTACTTAGCCCCCTTCTTATTCTGGTTCTGCTTGTTGGTGAGGCGTGCGAGTGTCTCCTTTACCTGACGTGCCACGTCCTCTTCGTTAACCTCGAGCTGACGCTGGTTGCGGTTCTTGTTCTTCTTTTTCTTACCACCCTGACCACCGGCACCACCCTGCTGAGCGACCTGATTGCCTGCGGCAGCTATGTCGACACGTTCTTTGCCGATACGAACACGCTTCTTGCGCTCGTTCTGCTGGGCTGCCTTCTCCTCACGCTCCTTCTTACGTTCCTCCTTAGACTTGCGTTTCGGACGCGTACTCTGATTGATTGCGTCAAGGTCTATCTTTCCGAGGACATTAACCTTTGTAGCATTGAGTATCTTCTGCTCAGACTTTGTTGTGAAAGGAGTGGCTGGCTCCTTTACTCCAGAATCGCTTTTGGCTGATTCTGCAACTGGCTCATCGGCAATTTCCTCAACAGGCTCCTCTGCCATCTGCTCTGGAGCATGTTCGGTCTCTTCAGATTCTTCTTGTGCGCGATCTTCTACTGGTGTCTCATCAACAACAGGCTGTTCAGCAGGAGCTTTTTCCAGAGCTTCAGCCTTTGGCTGTTCGGCAGGCTTTTCCTCTTCGACCGTCTCTTTGGCTATCTCCTTTTCTGGCTCCTGCTGTACAGGTTCCTCAACAGGTTCTTCTTCCTTAGCAGGCTGAGTCTTACCTACATTATCGAGATCTATCTTTCCGATAGTCTTGAACTGAGGTCTCGACGACTCCAGCAACTCCTCGGCCTTAGTCTCTATCTTCTCTGGAGCAGGGGTGGTCTTGGGTTCCTTCGACCGTTTCTCCTTAATCTTTTTCAAGAAGAGCTTAGCGGCATTTTGCTTCACGTTCTGGTCTACCTTGAACTCCTCGACAAGTGCATTGTACTGCTCTTCGCTGAGCTTGAAGTTGGGATTGCCCTCCACTTCACCCAGTTCCTTGCGCTTGTCTAAGAAATCGACCGCCGTCTGCAAGCCGATATTCAGCTCTCTGATTGCTTTATTTAATCTTATACTCATCCTTTTCCTTTCTTTTTTGTTTACGCCATTATCACTCGAACTCTGCCTGGAGCACCTTGAGTACATAGTCAACGGTCTCCTCCTCAAGGTCTGCTTTCTCAATCAGCATCTCGCGCGGAGCATTGAGCACTTGCTTTGCTGTGTCAAGACCGATAGACTTGATGGCATCGATGACCCACTGGTCAATTTCGTCAGAGAACTCCTCCAAGTAGATATCTTCCTCGGCCTCGCTCTCGTCAATCTGACGGAACACGTCGATAGTATAACCTGTCAGCATTGAGGCCAGCTTGATATTCAGTCCATTACGACCGATAGCCAGGCTCACCTCCTCTGGCAACAGGTAAACCTCAGCCTTCTGATTCTCCTCGTCAATAGATATGCTGGACACCTTGGCAGGGCTCAGTGCACGCTGAATGAATAGCTTGGTGTTGGTGGTGAAGTTGATAACGTCAATGTTCTCATTGCAAAGCTCACGTACAATACCATGAACACGGCTACCCCTAACACCTACACACGCTCCTACCGGGTCAATACGCTCGTCATAGCTCTCGACTGCTACCTTAGCACGCTCGCCAGGCATGCGGGCAACACGCTTGATGGAGATGAGTCCGTCATTGACCTCAGGCACTTCTGCCTCCATGAGGCGTTCGAGGAAGAGGGGACTGGTACGCGAAAGTATAATCTTCGGGTTGTTGTTCTCGTTATCCACACGAAGGATGATGGCGCGAATGCTCTCACCCTTACGATACTGGTCAGAGGGAATCTGCTCAGACTTAGGCAGTATCATCTCGTTGTTTTCCTCGTCAACGAGCAACACCTCACGCTTCCAGACCTGATAAATTTCACCAGAAACAATCTGACCGACACGATCCTTGTACTTATTGTACAGGTTGTCATGCTCCAACTCAAGCACCTTTGAAGCAAGGGTCTGGCGTAGGTTGAGTATGGCACGACGACCAAACTTGCTGAAGTTAACAGGTTCGCTCACCTCCTCGCCAATCTCATAGTCCTCATCGATCTTTTGTGCATCCTTCAGGGCTATCTCCTTGTTCTCGTCTTCCACTTCGCCGTCAGCTACTACCACACGGTTGCGATAGATCTCGAAGTCACCCTTATCAGGGTTAACGATAACGTCAAAGTTTTCATCACTTCCGTATATCTTTGCGATAACATTGCGGAAGCTCTCCTCCAGAACGCTCACCAAGGTGGTTCTGTCAATGTTCTTTGTCTCCTTAAATTCCTTGAATGTCTCTATCAAGTTAGGAGTAATTTCTGTGTTTTTTGTTGCCATTATATCTTTTTATTTGTTATTTTCCTTCTCTATAGCAAGCATCTATAGATACTTTTACTTGAAACTGATGAGATATTTACAATACTTCACCTCATCCATATTGTAGGTATAATCAACCTCTTGCATCACAGGACGTTTCTTACCCTCGACCTTCACCTTCTCGCTTACCGACACGGTGAAGTCTTTGCCTTCAACCGACTTCAGCATACCCTTTAGCTTTTTACCATTGCCATCGAGCACCTCTACCTCTTTTCCTATAAAATTGACATACTGTTGTGCCACCTTGAACGGCTGACCCAGTCCTGCCGAGCCTACCTCAAGCTCATAATCTTCCTCATCACGGCTGAGACGATCTTCGATATACTTACTCAGTTCGACACAGTCTTCAATCCACACACCATCAGCATGGTCAATCTCTACTACGATGCGGTCGTCCGCGCTTACTTGAACGTCTACGAGGAAATAGTCCTTGTCCTGCAACCATTCCTCTGCTAATGCTTTTACTACGTTTTTATCTATCATTCTTTGCTTATTAAATAAAGAAATGTGGAACTCTCTGGGAGCTCCACATTCCTCTGAACGGTTGCAAAGGTACGAACTTTCCACCATGCAACCAAATTTTTTATACACTTTTTATTCGTTATCGCCCGAGAATCTTATTATAACGCTCTTGATCAAGCAACAGATTTACAGTTTCTTGCCACTGTTTGTCATGCTGTAACCCATTCTCCACAGCACCACTCTGATAATAATATGCTGACACGATATCATTGGCAAGCAATTCTTTGAGAGTTTTCTTATTATAGTCGATATCCTTGGCAAGGTTATGACTCAGCTTGGACTTCAGCGACTCCAACTCAGCCTTTGCATCATCATAGTAGCCCTCGAACTTTATCAGTTTCTCCAGACTTTCAAGATACTTACCACTCTCACGATCGTAGGTAAAACCACTTGTCACGACCTTGTTCTTGAAATCCTCAAATTCAGCATCACTTATCACGAAATCTTTGGCTGGAGCTATTGTCGGATGACGACGAATGTAATCAAGTTCCCAATCAAACATCACCTCCGTAGAGTCTCTTCCCGAAGAGGCAAGATAATAGGCTATATTGGGTATGGTATCAGCCTTTATCTCTACATCAGGGGTGATACCGCCACCATCTCGCACCTCGCGTCCGCCCACAGTATGAAATACATTTGCTAAGGAGTCAGGCGTTCTCTCGCCGTATTTACTTCCTCCCTGTCCTTCTTTGTTGTGCTTGTAGTTGATAGCCTGTATACACCTGCCGCTAGGGATATAGTATTTTGAGGTTGTCACCTTCAGATTGCCATTGTATGGCAGTGGTAGGTTAGGTAATTGCACCAACCCCTTGCCATAAGTACGAGTTCCTACGACAACAGCTCTGTCAAGATCTTGCAGACTGCCACTGGTAATTTCACTGGCGCTGGCGCTGTTCTCGTTTACCAACACAGCAATGGGCATCAGAGTGTCTATAGGCTCTACCGTAGTCTTATATTCCCTGTTGACACGGCTCATCTTACCCACAGTCTTAACAAGTGTAAGGTCCTTTGGTACAAACATATTCAGAATGGTGATTGCCTCTTGCAGAGAGCCTCCACCATTATTGCGCAAGTCGAGGACAAAGGATGTCATACCTTGCTTTTTCATCTCAAGGAACGCACGCCTCACATCCTTCGAGCAGCCTTCAGTAAACTGAGAAAGGCTGAGGTAGCCCACACCCTTTTCCTGCAAGCCATAATAGGTGACAGCTGGCATCTGTATGGCCCTACGGGTTATCTTAAACTTCATAGTCTTACCCGTCGACGGGCGTTTCACCTTCAACAAAAACGTTGTGCCAGCATCACCACGCAGATGCTCGCTGACATAACTGACGGTCTTGTCATTCATCAACGAATCATCAATGCTCAAGATGATGTCGCCTTTCTTTAGTCCTGCCTCGGCAGCAGGCATATTAGCATACGGTTCATCTATCACCACACGCTTCAGTCCCATATGGTAACGAATCAAAGCACCAATACCTGCATATTTGCCACTTATCATCATCTTAAGATCACTTTGCTTGTCCTCGGGATAGTACTCTGTATATGGATCAAGCGAGCCAAGCATTGCATGTATTGCATAACCGATCGTCTCCTCTGCATCAAGCGTGTCAACATACATCATATCCAACTGCTTGTATATAGCATTGAAAATATCCAATTGCTTAGCTACCTCAAAGTTATGATCATTCTCCTTTGTCTGCGCAAAGCCAAATGCCGAAACGACAACCAATAACAAACTTAATATCGTCTTCTTCATGATATGAGAGTTTCTTTTTGTGGCTGCAAAAGTACATTATTATAATAATATAGTCGCTCACGCCACCTTCTTTTTTCCTTATTTTTATCTTATTTTAGTAAGAACGCAATTTTTTTGAGAAAAAGTTTGGTAATATAAAAAAAACATTCTACCTTTGCAACCGCTAAACAAAAAAGCACTGCTTCAGTAGCTCAGTTGGTTAGAGCACCTGACTGTTAATCAGGGGGTCGTTGGTTCAAGCCCATCCTGAAGCGCAAGAGAAAATGAGAGAGTTACGAAAGTAGCTCTCTTTTCTTTTTTCCATTTGAGGCTAACCCGCAGTGCCAAGGTCCGCACCATCAAGGATCATCAAGGATATTTTTTTCGATTTTCAAGATGAAAACAGCTATGATTTCCAGAGTCTTCCGCCAAAGCAATAGCTCTGTACTCCCGAAGGATATATGATTTCGCAAGAGCAACGAACCTACTGTTTTGTCGAATAGATGTATAGAAAACAAAAAAAGGGGCGGACATTTCAATCAATGTTCGCCCTCTGCCTGCAATAGAAAACCAATACTAATCCTGCTTTCTACTGAAACATTCAAATAATACCTATTAAAGACACTAACAATACTAATTAAAAACTCAAACTAAACCTAAACATTATACCAATCAAAACTTCAAAAACATTTTCTCTCTTTCCCTATTCACAATCTCTCCACGGTACGAAGTGGGCAAAGTCTATTTCCTCGTCGTCACTACTGAAGATGTAGAACTTCTTACCCAGCTGTTCGTCCTCACCTTGACGAAAGCATCCGGACGCTATTCCCAGGCTGGGCTCTGCCATTACGGTGTTTACCGACAATGTTACGTTCTGAGATTGTGGTTGGATATATTTCTTTTTCATACTATTTGCTTATTTGATAATCACTTTCTTATTGTTGTGAATATAAATACCCTTTGGCAATTTACCATTTGACAATGTACCACTTACGATTTTGCGTCCGCTGAGGTCGTAGTATACGTTATCGCTATCGTTATCGTCGACGTCGAGCTTCTCTACACCTGTTGTCTGAGACATATTGTTGGAGAACGCGTCGCTGAAGATGAATGAGAACGACTTTGCACCAGCAGGAGCAACGTTGACAGGAAGTCGGAGATATCCCTTATATGGAGTAGCTGTCACTTCTCCTTCCACTACGAAGAAAGCTACTTCCTTTGCAGGTTTGTCAAGTGGCTTCTTGAATGCCATCATGTAATATTTATATTCATTATTGTTCTTCACCTTCTTGCCCACGATGTCACCAATCAGCAGGTTGTTAGCGAAAGCTGTCTCCTCCTCTGCTGTCAGAGAGATGCTGTCGAAGCATGGTAGCTTGAAGTTGGTCTCATTGACACCAGCATCCTTGAAGAGTACTACAGCTGCACCCATCGGAATGTTATATACGCGAGTCAGGATCAGGCTCTTCTCCTGAATGCCTGTGATGGCGTATGCACGAATAGCATCATCAGTAGGCATCTCGATATTGTAAGGAGCACACATGGTGGCATACTGCAACGCACTTACAGTTTGAGGATAGACGAAACTCTTACTGTTCACGTGAACTTTATCCACATAGAAGTTGGAGCCTGTCACCATAAAGGTGTTATTGCGCAGAGCCTCAGCCATGGAAGATGTAGGAACTTCATAAACCTCCTCGTAATTTGAGCTGATGAACTCCTTCCACTCTTTCGATCCGTCATAGGTCAGACGGTCGTAGATGTCGTGGTAGCCATGGTTTACGATGTATGCCAGACCCTTGGTGTCATACTCGCCAAAGTGCATAATCTGCAAGGAGAGCTGACTGTTCCGTTCAGTATCGATGGTATGACCAGTGATTGTAATCTGATCACCAACCTCCACATTTCCGAGGTTGTTAACCAAGACTCTCTTCGCACGGGTCCAGTCTATTTCACCTGCGGCTGTCAGGTCACCAGAGTTGCGCTGTCGTGTCTCCTTTACCAGATATACATTCTTTATTTCACCATCTGACAAAGTGACCTTGATGTCCTTGCCGTCATTAGCAGAAGCTATCAACTTATTCTTGTCGTCATACGTCAGGTGCATTACGAAGTCATCGTTGCACTTACGTGGAGCAGTCAGCTGTGTTCCGTTGATGGAGATAGTACAAGTATTACCCTGTGTACCATCGGTCTCCACGTAGATTACATCTCCCCAGTAAGCATGGTATGTACCATTATTATACAGTTTTTCATAAGATATATCAACAGAACTGCTGTTCACGTTTTCTGCAATCTTCGTTGGATTCCAAGTGAAGCGATTACCTGTATGGTCATCATTCTGGGTATTGCTTGTTGGGCCACCCTTGCGTACAGCAACATATTCAACCTTATGTCCCTTGCCGGCAATAACCAGTCCATCACTCTTAATCACATTCAGCATCTGCTCGTCGAGCACCTGGAAGTATGAGCCCTTCACCAAATACCTCTCCATCTTAGATACGATACCTTCTCTGGTTACCATACGATCGCCAGCATCCTGTATCATAGTTCTGAGGGCGCCTTCTGCAAATGTCTTCTCATTGGATGTATAAACAAAGAGAGTGTCACCAATACGATAGTCGGCGAAGACGGAAGGAGCGAAAGATACAGTTTTCTCCGTATCGTTATAGCTGCCTGCTGTCAACTTCTTAGGACCAGTATAGAGCACATCCACTCCGTCAACATCCAGTTTTGCTGCGCTACGAATGTCAGGATTGCCAGCTCCCTCGCTTCTGGTATCAGCAGTGCCACCACCATTAGGTCCTGTATAGGAAGAACCAAGGAGGAAAGCATTCACCAATGCGCACTGGGCACCATGATATTCCATATTGTTGGTCTTCAACTCATTGATATTATCATTTGTCACGTCAATGATGTAGCGCATGAAGCATGGAGAATTGCTAATACCCCTCAGCTCTACCTTTATGGCAGTATAGTTTCTACCTGCGACCACCAAACCGTTTGCCTCCACCTTGGCCAGTTTGTCCGCATCAAGAACCATATCATAGTAACCTGTGGTAAAGTCTTCGTCCGAAAGATTCTTTGAAGCAATATCTACCCAACCGCTAGCGTCAGGATTGGTTAAATTAATTCCACTACCATTTCCAACGGGATCCTTGATATAAACACGAACGACATCCCCAACTGCGGCATTCTTAAAAAGACTCGCATCAATTTTGTTGATAGATTTTTCCCAATTTCCCATAGCCACATCCGGCTCGTCATAGAGTGTTTCTTTTACTACTACATTACCCTGACCAGATACACCATATTTATATATGACGTTGTTAGTATCAATCAGCGTTATCTTTGTGGCAGTATAATTTTTACCGCCAACGATAAACTTCTTGCTTTGCAACTCCGAAAGGATGTCTTGAGTAATTACTAAGTCAAAATAACCATTTTCGATATCACCAGTTGTGAGAACATGGTCCTTTACCCCAGGAAGCTGTGCCCCAGCCTTGGCAGAAGGTCCAACTCTGAATGCTACAGCTTGTTGGCCTTCTGTAGGATCCTTGAAATAAACACGAATAACATCACCAACTGCGGCATTCTGGAAAAGGTTCATTCCTACGCCATCAAGGGAATTCGTATAATCGCCAAAAACCGTTTCACCTTCATAGAGTGTCATCTCTACGGTACGACTGCTATAATTAGGCATCACGCTTGAGAACAGTGTTTTTTCTCCCAATTTTACCAACTGCTTGGAATTCTCATTGATATAATCATAGTTGATGAGAATCCTGTCACCCACCTGAATATCTGAGGACATGTCGGTTTTTGGACTGTCACAATCGTTATCAGCGAATGGTGTAGCACCCATTTTATACACGTCGTAAGAGTATCTCATACCACTTCCAGCACATATAATGCGCGACTTATTCACCTTGCGGTATCCAACTTTGCTCACCGTCACGGTACCACGAATGTTCAACCCTCCATATTGGTCGTCGAGTTCGTTGGCAATCTTCTCATCCACCATGAGATGAACGTCTCCTGCCTCGGAAAGATAGAAAGTCCACCCGTTGATATCAATCCAACTATCACTGGCAGGAACATCAGAAACGGTTACTTCTATCATGTCGCCAATCTGACAACCTTGGAATTCGCCAGCAGGGATATTAAGTCGGTTGTTCCAATCCCATCCAGACAAGGCCTTGCCTTCTGACCACGTCTTCGGCAGATCGCACCATGCCATCTGAGCCAAGCAGACCATACATAATAAAAAAGA
>ODAI010505978.1_pt1 | contig 20543 bp, 13 predicted proteins | sample 1539321 | NCBI WGS metagenome assembly ODAI01 (sample SAMN02144231, study PRJEB22623) | gut metagenome | biome: sheep rumen | host: Ovis aries | place: New Zealand
CCTACGCTTCACCGCCTCGGCATCCAGGCATTCGAGCCGGTGCTGGTTGAGGGCAAGGCCATCAAGCTGCATCCGCTCGTATGCACCGCGTTCAACGCCGACTTTGACGGCGACCAGATGGCCGTGCACGTGCCGCTGTCTAGCGCCGCGCAGGCGGAGGCGCGCGTGCTCATGCTCTCGACGAACAACATCAAGTCGCCGGCGCATGGCCGTCCGCTCACCATCCCGACCCAGGACATGATCATCGGCCTGTACTACCTCACGGCCGCACGTGACGACTTCCCGGGCGAGGGCAGGGCGTTCATGGACTTCGCCGACGCACGCAACGCCTACGATGCGCGCATCGGCGTCGACCTGCAGGCGAAGATCGAGGTGCGCCTGACGAAGGACACGATGGTAGCGACTGCGTTCAACGAGATGACCGAGTACAAGGCGGGCCAGCGCCTCAAGACGACGATCGGGCGCATCACGTTCAACGACGTGCTGCCCGACGACTATCCCTTCCTGAACTACGGCATGAACAAGAAGGAAATCAGCCGCCTCGTCGAGGACGTCTGCAACCGCTACGCCATGTCCGAGGTTCCGCCGATCCTCGACGGCCTGAAGGCCGCGGGCTTCCATTACGCGACGCGCGCCGGCGTCACGGTGTCGGTCTACGACGCCACCATCCCGCCCAACAAGGGCGAGATCCTCGCCGCCGCGGACGCCAAGGTCGCCGCAATCGACGAGGACTACGAGATGGGCCTCATGAGCTCCGACGAGCGCCATCGCCAGGTCGTCGACATCTGGAACGAGGCGAACGAGGAGGTCGGCGACGCAATGGCCGACAACTTCGACCGCTTCAACCCCATCTATATGATGGCGTTCTCCGGCGCCCGCGGTAACATCAAGCAGATTCGTCAGCTCGCCGGCATGCGCGGCCTGATGTCCGACCCGAAGGGCGAGATCATCGACCGTCCCATCAAGGCGAACTTCCGCGAGGGCCTGTCCGTTCTCGAGTACTTCATCTCGACGCACGGCGCACGCAAGGGCCTCGCCGACACGGCGCTGCGTACCGCCGACTCCGGCTACCTGACCCGTCGTCTCGTCGACGTCGCGCAAGACGTCATCATCCGCGAGCTCGATTGCCACACGACCGACGGTGTCACCTATCCGCTGTTCAACGAGAAGGGCGAGCTCGACGAGAACCTCATCGGGCGCTGCCTGCTCGAGCCGGTCGTCGACGCGAACGGCGAGATCCTGCTCGAGGCGGGCGAGTACATCACGTCGATGGCCCAGCTCTCGACGTTCGAGGCCGCCGGCATCGAGGACGTCGTCATCCGCACCGTCATGACGTGCCATGCCCACGAGGGCGTGTGCCAGAAGTGCTACGGTTGGGACCTCGCGACGTCGCGCCCGGTCAACATCGGCACGGCCGTCGGCATCATCGCGGCCCAGTCGATCGGCGAGCCCGGCACGCAGCTCACGATGCGCACGTTCCACACCGGCGGCGTCGCGGGCGACGACATCACCCACGGTCTGCCCCGTGTCCAGGAGCTTTTCGAGGCGCGTAAGCCCAAGGGCCTCGCCGTCCTCTCCGAGATCGCCGGCACGCTGCAGATTTCGGGCGACAAGCAGCAGAAGATCCTGACCGTGCACGACCAGGAGGGCAACATCCGCGAGTACGCGGTTTCCGCGCGCGCCCAGATGCAGCCCGGCGTCGTCGACGGTTGCGAAGTGCACGTCGGCCAGCAGCTGACGAAGGGCTCCGTCAACCCCCACGACCTGCTGCGCCTGACCGACCCGAACACGACGCTGCGCTACATCGTCTCGCAGGTCCAGGGCGTCTACGTCTCCCAGGGCGTCGACATCAACGACAAGCATATCGAGGTCATCGCGCGCCAGATGCTGCGCAAGATCACGGTTCTCGACGCGGGCGATTCCGACTACCTGCCCGGACGTCAGGTCAACCGCTACGAGTTCCAGGACACGGCCAACGCGCTCATCGCCGACGGCAAGAAGCCGCCGGTAGGCCAGCCGCTGCTGCTCGGCATCACGAAGGCGTCGCTCGCTACCGATTCCTGGATGTCGGCCGCATCGTTCCAGGAGACGACGAAGGTTCTCACCGACGCCGCCATCGAGGGGAAGACCGACGTTTTGAACGGCCTTAAGGAGAACGTCATCATCGGCAAGCCGATCCCCGCGGGCACGGGCCTCAAGCGCTACCACAACGCGCGCCTCACCTACAAGGGCCAGCCGGTCACGCCGATCGAAGGCGAGAGCCTGCCCGACTTCGCACCCGAGGCGCTGCGCGACATCGAGGAGCTGCTGCCGCAGCCCAAGGACTGGTCGCTCGACGGCGAGGGCTACCTCAACATCGGCGGCTCGTTCGGCGGCTACTACAACAGCATGGGGTACGGCCGCCACGGTTCGATGCTGTCCGACGAGGACGCGCGCCTGTACATCTACGACGACCTCGGCGTGTCCCAGCGTTGGGCGAACAAGTTCTCCGAGGCCGGCATCGAGACGGTCGCCGACCTGCTCGGCCATACCGAGGACGACCTGCTGCGCATCGAGGGCATTGGCGCCAAGGCCATCGAGGAGCTCAAGGCGGGCCTCGAGGAGCGCAATCTGCTCTCCGTCATCGAGGACGACCTGACGGCGTCGAGCGACGACATGAGCCAGCTGCTCGACATGGTGTTCTCTCCCGATGACAACATCCTCATCGGCGGGGACGAGCCGCCGACGTTCAACACGGACGGCGAGGACATGCTCGGCGAGGCGCTGCCCCCGCGCTCGTATCAGCGCAACCTCGAGGAGCTCGACGCGCTGCTCGGCTCGATGGACTCGTTCGGCTTCGGCCTGACGAGCCGCGAGGACGAAGCGGCGTCGAACGAGGCCGAGGCGCTCGGGGCCGAGGAATAGGCCAGAGCGACAAAAGCCGATCGATAGCATGACGAAAAGGACCCCCGGCAATGCCGGGGGTCCTTTCGCATGCAAGTTTTGCGTGAGGGGTTCAGGACGCCGTAAGCTGAGCTGCCCCGGGCCGTCCCGGGCTGTTCCGACTCGCCCCGGGCTGTCCCGAGCTGCCGGAAAAAGCTCGGCCCACAAGTGTTGACTGCAAAATCGCGCTTGTTTAGGAAAATCTGCTGCAAATACGCGCTTGTATATATAAACAAGCGCGTATTTGCAGCATTTTGGTATACAAGTGCGATTTTGCAGTCAACACTTTTACTTGGCACCGCCGCACGATGCGCCGACGCCTGCCGCACGATGCGCGGCAGGCGTCGGCGCGACGAGGGCTGAAAGCCTTTTAGCTCACGAAAGCCCAGATCAAAAGGCCCTAGTCAACTCGGTTCAGGCCATGGGTGGTCCAAATCAGCCGAACAGCCAGGCAAGGAAGCCCTTTTTCTTCTTGGGGGCTTCTTCGGCGCCATCGGGGTTGTCGGATCCCTGCTCGGCAGAGCCTGCGGCGGCGGCAGATGTCGCATCGCCCGCATCGCCCGCGGCGGCAGAGCCCGCGTCGGCGGCGGCAGGGCCTGCGGCGGCGGCAGCGGCAGAACCCGTAGCGGCTCCCGTGGCTGCGGAGGTGCCTTCCACGCTTGCCCGGGTCTCCTCGACCGCCTCCTCGATGGCAGCGGTCTTCGAGGCGGCAGCTGCCTTCTCGAGCAGTGCGTCCTGGGCGTCGAAGGGAGGCAGCGCCTCGCCGTTCTCGTCGACGTCGCACAGGGAGCCGAGCGGCGTGTACGTCTTGTTGCTCTTGAGCTGGCGAAGCTTGGCCGTGTCCTTCATGCAGATGTCGATGCCGTCGAGGATGCGCTTCTTGATCTCGGGGTTGAAGATCGGCCAGGCGATCTCGATGCGCTTGTCGAGGTTGCGCGTCATGAGGTCGGCGCTCGACAGGTACATGCGGCAGTCTTCCCCCACGCCGAAGCAGTAGATGCGGCTGTGCTCGAGCAGGCGCCCGACGATCGAAACGACGCGGACGTTCTCGGTCGCGCCCTTGATCTCGGGAACGAGGCAGCAGATGCCGCGCACGAACAGCGTCACCTCGACGCCGGCCTGCGATGCTTCGGCGATCTTCTCGATGATGTCCTTGTCGGTGACCGAGTTTGCCTTCATGAAGATGCCGCACGGCTCGCCGGCCTTCGACTTCGCGATCTCGCGGTCGATGTTCTCGATGAGGGTCGTCTTGATCTGCAGCGGCGCGACGCGCAACACGTTGTAGTTGTCGGATACGGTTTCAAGCTGCATGTTCTTGAAGAACTCGACCGCGTCACGCCCGAACGACTCGTTAGTCGTGATGAAGCTCAAGTCGGTGTACTGCTTGGCCGTCTTCTCGTTGTAGTTTCCGGTGCCGAGCTGCGTGATGTGCTGGATGCCGTTCTCGGTCTGGCGGGTTATGCAGCAGATCTTCGAGTGCACCTTGTAGTCGCGGAAGCCGTAGATGACGTTGCAGCCGGCCTCCTCGAAGCGCTGCGACCATTCGATGTTGTTGAACTCGTCGAAGCGGGCGCGCAGCTCGAAGAGCGCGGTGACCTCCTTGCCGTTCTCCGAAGCGGCGATGAGCGCCTCGGCCAGATGCGACTGCCGTGCAAGGCGGTACAGCGTGATCTTGATGCTTATGACCGTCGGGTCCGTCGACGCCTCGCGGAGGAGCTGGACGAACGGGTCCATGCTCTCGTAGGGGTAGGACAGCAGGACTTCCTTTTCCTGGACCTGGTCGATGATCCTGCGGTTGCGGTCGAAGCAGGCCGGCCAGGACGGCGTGACGGGCGGGTTCGAGAGCTTCTCGCGCTTCTTGTCGGAAAGCTTGGAGCCGAGGCCCCACGTGAAGCTCAGATCGAGCGGCACCGTCGTGTCGTACACTTGGTAGCGCTTGAGGCCGAGCTTCTTCAACATGAGCTTTTCCATGACAGGCGACAGCGGCCTTTCGCACTCGAGCCTGACGGGGGCCAGGCGCGCACGCTGCTTGAGCAGGCGTTTCATGTGCTCGCGGTAGTCCTCGTCGGACGAGTCGTCGCCTTGGCTCGCATCCATGTCGGCGTTGCGCGTCACGCAGATGACGTTTGTGTGCTTGATGGAGTACATGCTGAAGATGTCCTCGGCGAACATCTCGATCGCGTGCTCGAGCAAGATGAACTGGAACCCGCGGCCAGGAAGCTTGATCACGCGCTCGCACTGGTGCGGCAGCGGGATAAGGCCGAGGACGACGCCCTCGGCGGCGCTCGCCTTGTCGGCCTTGGATTTCTTCTTCTTGGCGGTCTGGTCGGCCTCGTCGTCGAGGCGCACGAGTATGTAGAGCTTGCCGTTCTCCAGATGGGGGAACGGGTGGCGGGAGTTGATGATCTGCGGTGACAGGAACGGCTCGATGTTGTGCTTGACGAGACCGGAGAGGTAGTTGCGCTGCTCGTCGGAGAGGTCCTCGGGCCTCAGGTGGCGCACTCCCTGCTTCGCGAGCGAGCCGCGCACGTGCTCGTAGTAGCTCTCCTGGATGGGGTAGAGCTCTGCGCACCGCTCGTGGATGGCCCTGATCTGCTCCTTCGGCGTCATGCCGGTCTTCGACTCGCGCAGCGGCGGCTTGATGTAGGACAGGTCCGTGAGGCTGCCGACGCGTACCATGAAGAACTCCTGGAGGTTGCTCCAGAAGATGGAGATGAAGTTCAGGCGATCGAGCAGGGGCACCGATTCGTCGGCGCCTTGGTCGAGCACGCGCTCGTTGAACGTGAGCCACGAGAGCTCGCGGTTCTGCATGAAGAAGCTCGTCGAGCTGTCGAAGTCGACGGTTTTCTGCCCGTCCTCGACATCGGCCTCGCGTGCAGGCTCTGCGGCCTCGTCGGACGCGGCCTGCCCGGTCAAGTCCGTTTCGCGAGGAGATTCTTCAAGGTCCGCCGGGCCCTCGTGGGGAGGGTTGATCTGTTCGCTCATGAAATACCCCTATCATTGAATAAAAGTTCTTTGCTCGCATCATCAACTATACCTCAAGGGGTCGTGCCGTGCCATTCCCGCGCGATGTCGCACCTGCGCTTATTGCATGGCAGGCCGGCCGCATCCTCCGTCCATGCGGTATGATTCGTCCTGACGAAAAAAAGGAGGGTTCCATGCTCGAACTTGTCGATTTCGACGCCGAGAAAATGACGAAAGAAGAATTCAAGCCACAGTACAAGGAGCTCATAAGCAGGCTCGTTGTGCTCCAGCAGAAGGCCCGCGCCGCCGGCGTGGGCGTCGTCGTGCTGTTCGAGGGCTGGGGCGGTGCCGGCAAGGGGAGCCGCATTTCCGACCTCATGTACGAGCTCGACGCACGTGCGACGAGCGTCTACGTGACGGAGGACTTCGACATGGACGCCGCCGCCGTGTTCCCGGGCCGCGATTGGGGCGTGTCGGACTTCTTCCCCGTCATGCAGCAGTTCTGGAAGGCGCTCGGGGAGCGCGGGACCATCACGTTCTACGACCGCGGGTGGTACGCCGCAGGCATCGACCAGGCCCTGTTCGAGCTGACGAACGGCGATAGGGAGGAAGCCGTCAGGAAGTTCGCGAAAAGGGGCGGCGCCGGCGAGGACTGGGCGGCCATCGCCCGGGACGAGTTCCACGGCAACGTCGTGGCCAGCTACCAGCGCATCGCTCACAACTTCGAGCGGATGCTCGTAGACGACGGCTACATCGTGATCAAGCTGTTCGTGCACGTGAGCAAGAGCGCCCAGAAGAAGCGTCTCAAGCGCATGCACGACAACCCGAGCACGTCGTGGCGCGTCCCCGAGGAGAAGCTCGCGCAGGTCAAGTACTACGACGACGCCTACGTGCTCTACGACCAGCTCCTCGAGCGCACGAATTTCGACTTCGCCCCGTGGAGGGTCGTGAACGGCGAGGACAGGCGCGCCGCAAACCTCCAGATCGCCGCGACGATCGCCGACGCCATCGAGGCGGCCCTCGAATCGGGTCCCGACGAGGCCGCCGAGGCCGCGAAGGCGAAGGCCGCCGAGAACTCGGCGCGCGCGAACGCGGCGGTTGCCGAAGGCGGCGCCGAGGGCAAGGAAGCTGACGACCCCGATGCCGTGCTCGCCGCCGCGGAGGCGGAGGCGGCGTTGCAGAAGTCGCAGGCGCCGCGCGCGTCCAATTTCATCATCATGGCAGGTTACCCGCAGATCGACCACGGCAAGGAGAAGCCGCGCATAGAGTCGGTCGACGAGTACCGCGCCCGGCTGAAGAAGGAACAGGCGCGTTTCTACGAGCTCGAGCTCGAGATGTACCGCAAGCGCGTGCCGCTCATGCTCATGTACGAGGGCTGGGACGCCGCGGGCAAGGGCGGCAACATCAAGCGCATCGCGCAGGCGATCGACGCGCGCGCCTACACCGTGTTTCCGAGCCCCGCGCCCACGAAGCCCGAGCTGCTCCATCCCCATCTCTGGCGCTACTGGATCCGCCTTCCCAAGGCGGGGCACGTGGCCATCTACGACCGCAGCTGGTACGGTCGCGTGCTCGTCGAGCGCGTGGAGGGCTTCGCGAGCCCCGAGCAATGGTCGCGCGCCTACGACGAGATCAACGGTTTCGAGCACGAGCTCATCCAGTGGGGCGCCGTCCTGCTGAAGTTTTGGGTCGACATCACGCCCGCCGAGCAGCTGCGCCGGTTCGAGGCGCGTCAGAACGACCCGACGAAGATATGGAAGATCACGGAGGAGGACTGGCGCAACCGCGACAAGTCCCCCCAGTACAAGCAAGCCGTCGACGACATGTTCCGCTTGACGTCGACGACGTTCGCGCCGTGGACCGTGCTCGAGAGCGACGACAAGCTCTACGCGCGCATCCAGGCGCTCGAGACGATCAACGAAGCGCTCGAGCGGCGACTGCACCGCAGCTAGTGCGAAGACGGCAAGCATGTCCGGAAACGGTGTGACAAGGTCGGGCCGCGACGGCGCGAGCGCGAGCCCGCGTCGGGGCGGCCGCGTGTACAAGGTGATCTTCGTCGTCGCCTGCATCGTGCTCGCGGCGTCGCTCGCGACGCTCGGTGCGATGGCGTTCAGCTACTGGCAAGGACAGCAGAAGTACCGCGACATCGCCGACTTGTCGCAGTTCGACCCGGAGGGGCTCGAGGACGACCTCGACAACGTCCACATCGACTGGGACGCGCTCACGGCGGCGAACCCCGATACCGTCGGCTGGATCTACGTTCCGAACACGACCGTGAACTACCCGATCGTGCAGGGCGGTGACAACAACTACTACCTGTACCACGATTTCGACGGCAACGAGGGATGGCTCGCGGAGATCGGCTCGGTGTTCCTGGATTCGGAGAACTCTCCCGAATGGGACGACCAGTCCGTCTTCGTATACGGGCACCATCTCAACGACGGGTCCATGTTCGCCCCGATCGCCCAGATCGACTCGCAGGAGCGGTTCGACGAGTGCCGCACGGTGTACATCATGACGCCCCACGGCAACGCCAAGCTGCGCTCGTACTCGTACGTGCACTTTCCGGGCTACGCGCCGTTCGTCGAGCTGACGTTCGACACGAGGGAGAAGTTCACCGAGTACATCCAGGACAAGATGGACAGAAGCGAGTACGATCCCGGCGATGTCCCCGAGGCGTCGCGGATCGGCCAGTCGGTGGCGCTTTCCACATGCGACAACTCGTATGTGGAAGACGGCAGGTACGTCATGTTCTGCTACGTCGAGAAGACGACGGCGGCGGGCCTGTCGGGCGACGTCGGCATCGCGACCGACGACGAGGGCGCCGTGACCGGATTCGAGAACGATCTGGGCCAGGAAACGGACGGCCCAGACGTACAGTGAGGCAAACGGAAAAATCCTTCAAGGGAAGCTCGATCAAGTGAGGAGATGACATATGGCCACTAACGAGACGACAGGCGCGCAAGTCACCTACGCCGAGGCGGGAGTCGACATCGAGGAGGGCGCACGTGCAGTCGACGCCATCAAGGAGATCGTCCATTCCACGTACCGCCCCGAGGTGGTCGGCGACATCGGCGGGTTCGGCGGGCTGTTCTCCGTCGCGATGGCGAAGGACATGGAGGACCCGCTGCTCGTGTCCGGCACGGACGGCGTGGGCACGAAGCTCAAGATCGCCCAGCTCATCGGCAAGCACGACACGGTGGGCGTCGATCTGGTCGCCATGTGCGTGAACGATATCCTCGCATGCGGTGCAGAGCCGCTGTTCTTCCTCGACTACATCGCGGTCGGCAAGCTCGAGGCCGAGGCCGTCGCCCAGATCGTCGGCGGAATCGGCGAAGGCTGCCGCCAGGCCGGGTGCGCCCTCATCGGCGGCGAGATGGCCGAGCACCCCGGCGTCATGGACCCCAAGGACTACGACCTGTCGGGCTTCTGCGTCGGCATCGTCGACCGTCCGAAGATGCTCGACCCGAACGCCGTCGAGGAAGGCGACGTGCTCGTCGGCCTCGCGTCGAGCGGGCTGCATTCCAACGGCTACTCGCTCGCGCGCAAGGTGTGCCTCGAGGGGAAGACGCTCGAGGAGGTAACGGCGCCCGTCGACGAGCTCGGCGGCAAGGGCGTCGCCGAGGCGCTGCTCGAGCCGACGCGCATCTACGTGAAGGCGGTCCGCGAGATCCGCGAGAAGTGCCCCGGCGCCGTGAAGGCGCTCGCGCACATCACGGGCGGCGGCATCACCGAGAACCTGAACCGCGCGCTGAACGATTCGGTCGACGCGGTCGTGCGCATCGGCAGCTGGGACGTCCCGGCCGTCGTGAGGTACGCCTGCAAGGCCGCGAACCTTTCCGACGAAGAGGCGCTCAAGACGTTCAACATGGGCTTGGGCATGATACTGATCGTGAAGCCGTCGGACGTCGAGGCCGTGTGCAAGGCGGCCCGGGAAGCGGGCGAGGCCACGTATCTGGTCGGCGCGGTCGAAGCCGGCAGCGGAGTCGTGCGCTACGACGAAGCGGCGCCGTTGCTGTAGAGTGCGAGAGGAGTTGTTCAACATGAGAGAACCGTTGAAGGTCGGCGTGCTCGTCTCCGGGAGCGGCACGAACCTCCAGGCAATCATAGACGCGGCGGCCGAGGGCCTGCCCATCGAGATCGTGCACGTGGTGTCGTCGCGACCCGACGCCTACGGCATCGAGCGCGCGAAGCAGGCGGGCATCCCCGTGCTCGTCTTGAACCAGGAGCTCTACGCCGACGTGAACGCCGCCGACGCCATGATCAGGGACACGCTGACGGCGTCGGGCGTCGAGTGCGTTGTCATGGCGGGCTACATGCGCAAGGTGACGCCGGTCATGCTCAAGGCGTTCCCCAACAAGATCATCAACCTGCATCCCGCGCTGCTTCCCTCGTTCAAGGGCGCCCACGCCATCCAGGAGGCATTCGACATGGGCGTGAAGGTGACGGGCGTCACCGTTCATTTCGCGAACGAGGAGTACGACAAGGGCCCCATCATCGCGCAGCGCGCCGTCACCGTGCGCGAGACCGACACGGTCGAGACGCTCGAGGAGCGCATCCACGAAGTCGAGCACGAGATGTACCCGCAGGTGCTCGGCTGGATCGCCGACGGCCGCGTCGAGGTCTGCGACGACGGGAAGGTGAAGATACATGAATAGGGACACGCTCCTGCGCGTGATCGAGGACCTGAAGGGCGGGCGGGCCGTGAGCCTCACGCCCGACGACGTGCCCGCGTTCTCGGACGCCGCGACCGCGGGAAACGAGCATCTGTCTGCAGCCGTCCTCGAGCAGGTGTGCGCCGGGCTTGGCGCGGCGGACGTCCCGACGTTCGAGCGGGCGCTCGCCGCCGTCGACGCGGGCGAGCTCGCCTGGCTCGGCTTCAAGGTCGTCTACGACGCCGACGCCGCCGTGGCCAACGTCGACAACGAGGTCACGAAGAAGTACGGCGACGTGGGCTCTGCCGACGGCGAGAACCTCGTCTTCTTCTGCAGCGACAGCAAGGAGATCGTGAGCTCGCGCGAGCCGTCGCCGCGCGACATGTTCCAGATGAAGGACGTCACGCGCGGCCCGTCCATGCACAACGAGCAGTTCGACGGCCTGACGTGGGCGTCGGTCGCGCTGTTCGAACCCGTCCGCGTCTGGCTGCTCGGCGCGTCGGACGTCGCATGCGAGCTCGCGAAGCTCGCACGCCACGTCGGGTTCGCCGTGACGGTCGTCGACTACGACGAGTCGTACATCAACGAGGAGCGTTTCCCCGACGTCGAGCGCATCGTGCTGCCGGGCGGGAACTTCGACGGCTTGTTCGGCCATGCGGCGTCCGAGGGGGACTACGTATGCGTGCTGACGCGCGGGCATATGTTCGACCCTCAAGGGTGCCTGTGGGCCGCGCGCAACGGCGCCCATTACACGGGCATGATGGGATGCGCCGGCAAGAACGACACCGTCCGCGGCATCTGCCTCGTGCGTGGCATGACCGAAGAGCAGTGGGACGCCGTGAAGCGCCCGATCGGGTTGAAGTTCGGCGCGAAGACGCCTGCCGAGCTCGCAATAGCCATCGTCGCCGAGCTCATCGACGTCCGCTACCGGCAGCGCTACTCGCAGGAGGCGCGCGACCGACATGACAAGTCGATCGGCCGTTAGGGCTATGATTAGAAATGTTTGTGAGGTTTCGGCAAACCTGATAAACTTACGATTTGCATAAGTTTCCGAATGTTGTTCGGTCAGAAGTGTTCGAAGCGGAAGGATTGTCATGGACGATACGGGAGTATTGGGGCTGCTCGAGGAGCTCTCGATTCTACTCGAGGACTCGAAGCCGGTTGGTTTCGGTAGGAATAGCAGCCTGCGTCAGGTTGACATCGCTGCAGCGCTCGAAATCATGGACGAGATTCGCGACACGTTCCCCAGCGAGTTCGCCCAGGCACGCCAGATCGTCCGGGAGCGCCAGGGGCTTCTCGACGACGCCGAGGCCGAGGCAAGCCGCATGGTCGAGGATGCGCGTTCACAGGCGATGACGATTGCAAGCGAGCAGGAGATCGTGCGCATCTCCCAGCAGCAGGCCGACCAGGTCCTCGCTGACGCGCGCGAGCTCGAGCGCCAGACGCGCGCAGGCGCGGAGGACTACGCAGACGAGGTCTTCAGCCATGTCGAGCAGAGCCTCGACACGCTGCTGAACAACGTTCGCCGTTGCCGCGACCGCCTGAACGCGACGACGCAGTCCATGCGCTAACCGCATGTCGGACGTTCGCATCAAGATACCTGCGGAGCTCTTCGCGCTTGCGGAGAGCTCTCGTTTTGACGGCTCGTTCGACGTCGGCGTCCTCGAGGCCGGCCCGGACGACTACACGTTCAAGGAGCCGGTCGAGTGGTACGTCGACGTGTCGAACACGGGATCGGCCCTGCTCGTCGCCGGCAAGGCGTCCGGCGTCGGGTCGTGCGCCTGCGCGCGGTGCCTTTCGGACGTGACCTACGAGTTCGATGGCGACATCGAAGGGTACTTCCTCGTCAATCCCGAAGAGGGTTGGGACGACGATGGGGAAGAGGAGCTCGGCGACGACGAGTTCGACGTTCTGCCTGAGGACCACATCATCGACCTCGAGCCGCTCATCAGGGCCGCGCTCATCGTGGACGCGCCCGACCAGCCGCTGTGCCGCGAGGACTGCAAGGGCATCTGCCCGACGTGCGGCCAGGACCTCAACGAGGGAACATGCGACTGCGGGCGGGGCAAGGACCTCGAGGAGTTCGACCGCGCTGCAAATCCGTTCGCCGCGCTCGCCGATTTCAAGTTCGAGGACTAGGAAGCAGCCTTCGCAGGGTGGCTGCCCGCATCGCGCGGGCGGACGTGGGATTCGCGTCGCCCGCGTCGCACGTGCAGGACGTGGCACTCGCGTTGCCGCATCGCACTGTGGCGTTTTGATGGTTCGCACAAGAGCCCTTGCATGTGGGAAAAGGGTTTGCTACTATACCGTTTCGCGTGTTTAAACGAATTGAGCCGAATTGATTAACGGCGGCTTTATAGAAGGAGCATGAGGAAAATGGCAGTACCTAAACAACGTATGGGACGTATCCGCACTCACACCCGTCGTAGCACTCACGACCGTATCGATGCGCCTTCTCGCAGCGTGTGCCCGCAGTGCGGCGAGGCCAAGTTGCCGCATCGCGTTTGCCCGAACTGCGGCTACTACAAGAACCGCGAGATCATCGAGACGGAATAACTCGATAGTTTACGCATACGAGGAAAAGCCTTCCGGTATCGGGAGGCTTTTTTGCTAACGAGAGAAGGAGCGAACATGGCGAAGAAGGTAACGGTCGCGGTAGACGCGCTCGGCGGGGACAACGCCCCCGACGTCGTGCTTGAAGGCGTGGCGGCTGCGCTGGAGGAGGACCTCGATTTGGACGTGGTGCTCTGCGGCCCGGCCGACGTGGTCGTCAAGTTCGCATCCGAGCACGAGCGCTGCGCCGCCCGCGTCACGACCGAGGTGATCGGAATGGCCGAGCATCCCGCAAACGCCGTGCGCAGGAAGAAGGATTCCTCGATCGTCGTCGGCTGCCGGCTCGTGAAGGAGGGCGTCGCGCAAGGGTTCTTCTCCGCAGGGTCGACGGGCGCGTGCCTCGCCGCAGGCACGCTCGTGATCGGCCGCATAAAGGGCATCGCCCGCCCTGCGCTCGCCACGGTGCTGCCCTCGCCCAAGAAGCCGGTCGTTCTGTGCGACGTCGGCGCGAACGCCGACTGCAAGCCGGAATACCTCGTGCAATTCGCCAACATGGCGAGCATCTACGCGCGCAAGGTACTCGGCGTGAGCCAGCCCTCGGTGGGGCTGCTCAACATCGGCGAGGAAGAGGAGAAGGGCTCGCAGTTCGCGCAGGAGGCCCACCAGCTGCTCAAGGAAGGCTGTCCGAATTTCAAGGGAAACGCGGAGGGGCGCGACGTGCTCACCGGCGAGTTCGACGTCGTCGTGTGCGACGGTTTCACCGGCAACGTGTGCCTCAAGACCATCGAGGGCACTGCCAAGATCCTGTTCGGCGAGATCAAGAGCATGATGATGTCCTCGCTTGCGAACAAGCTCGCGGGCGCGGTGCTCAAGGGCGGTTTGAAGGGCATCGTGCGCAAGGTCGATCCCGATGCGGCGGGCGGCGCGCCCCTGCTCGGCGTGAAGGGCGCCTGCATCGTCGGGCACGGCTCGTCGAACGCCCGCGCGATCAAGAACGGCGTTCTGGCGACGGCCACGTTCGTCCGCAACGACGTAAATGAATTAATCGCGCAAACGGTCTAGCGCCAAAGACCGCCGCTCCAATTCAACTACAATGAAGATGAGGGCATAGGCACTCTTAGTTCCGTATGCCCTCATGTGAATAGCATGGCCGAAGCGCAGATGCGATCCTGCGTTTTGACCACGCTGATTCGAATACGGAGCCGTTTTGAATCGAGGCGTGACATCTTGAACGAAGAACAACGCGAGAAGTACGAAAAAGCCGAGCAGATCATCCAGCATACGTTCGATAACGAACAGTTCCTCCTGTCGGCGATCACCCATCCCTCAGCTGCCGAGGGCCGATCGGTCCGCTACTCCTACGAGCGGCTCGAGTTCCTCGGGGACAGCATCCTCGGTGCCATCGTCGCGTCGAGGGCGTTCGACTGCTTCCACGAGCTCGACGAGGGCGGCCTCACGCGCATAAAGGTCGCGTTGGTGTCCGGCTCGAGCCTCGCGTCGGTGGCGGAGAGCCTCGGGTTCGCCGACGTCATCATATTCGGCTCGTCCGAGACCGGGACGGGCCGCCGCGGACTTCATTCGGCGCTCGAGAACGTCTACGAGGCGATCGTCGCGGCGCTGTACCTCGACGGCGGAATAGAGGCCGCCGAGGCGTTCGTCGAGCGAACGCTCATGGACCGCATGTCGCTCGACCTGGCCAAGGAGCCGGAGAACCCGAAGAGCGCCCTTCAGGAGAAGCTTCAGGAAGACGGCATCACGCCGACGTACCGTCTCGTCGAGACGCAAGGGCCTCCGCACGACCGCACGTTCGTGGCGCAGGTGTTCGCCGGCGAGCACGGTCTGGCGCAAGGCACTGGACGCACGAAGAAGGAGGCCGAGAGCCAGGCGGCTAAGAGCACGCTTGCCCGCCTCGGCGAGTTCTTCGGGCTCGGCCTGACCGAAGACGAGAAGGCCGAGAAGGCGGCGAGCAAGGAGCAGGCGCGGGCCGAGAAGGCGGCCGCAAAGGCGGCCGAGAAGGCGGAGCGCGCACGCAAGAAGACCGAGAAACGCCAACATAGCGGCGAAGAGGTCCAGTTCAAAGCCGAAGAAATCGAAAGCTAGGTAGTACGTGTACCTCAAGTCTCTCGTCCTCAAGGGTTTCAAATCATTCGCCGACAAGAGCGTTTTGGAGCTTCAGCCCGGCATCACGGCCATCGTGGGGCCCAACGGCTCGGGGAAATCGAACATCTCCGACGCCGTTCTCTGGGTCCTCGGAGAACGCTCTGCCAGGAACCTGCGCGGCCAGGCGATGGAGGACATCGTGTTCTCCGGCTCCGCCGCCCGCAAGGCCGTGTCGGTGGCCGAGGTCGACCTGGTCCTCGACAACTCGGACGGGACGTTGCCCGTCGAGTACGACGAGGTCGCGATCACACGCCGCATGTACTGCTCGGGCGAGTCGGAATACCTTATCAACGGCGCCATGGTGCGCAGGCTCGACGTGCTCGACATCCTGCACGACTCCGGGCTCGGAACCGGCACGCATTCGATCATCTCGCAGGGAAGCCTCGATTCGATCCTGCAGTCGAGGCCCGAGGACCGCCGCGCGCTCATAGAGGAAGCCGCCGGCGTGCTCAAGCACAAGCAGCGCAAGGAGAAGTCGGCGCGCAAGCTGCAGGCCATGGAAACGCACCTCATGCGCGTGCGCGACGTCGCCGCCGAGATCGAGCGCCAGCTCGGGCCGCTCGAGCGCAAGGCGAAGCGGGCGCGCGCCTTCGAGGAGGCCAACGCGCGCCTCCAGGAGCTCAGGCTCGAGCTCGCCGTCGACGACCTGCGCACGCTGAAGGCGCAATGGGACGTGCTGTGCGAATCGGAATCGCAGCTCGCCGGAGAGGTCGCGACCATCCGCGAGACGGTCGACGCCTCCGAGCGCAAGGTGGCCGACTACCAGGAGCTCATACGCCGCGAGACCGCCGATGCAGGCGAGCTCGCGAAGAAGCAGCGCCGGGGCGCGCAGCTCTCCGAGCGCTTCGACAGCGCCGAGATGCTGCTGCGCGAGCGCAGGCGCGGGGCCGTCGAGTACGGGGCTGACCTGCAGATAACGCTCGATTCGGCCGCGTCGAGGCGCGAGGGCGCGCTCCACGAGCTCGAAGAGGCGAAGAAGCGCTTCGAGGGCGTCGCGTCGGAATTCGACGCCGCATCGGCGAAGGTCGATGCGCTGCGGAAGGAGAGCGACGAGGCGTATGCCAGGCGACGCGACGTCGACCGCTCGATTTCCGATACCGAAAAGGAACTGAAGAACCTGGAGTCCGACATGCAGCGCGACCAGCGCAAGCTCGCGACGCTCAAGGAGAGCCTGTCGAGCGGCATGGCCCAGGAGAAGATCATAGAGACGCGCAAGGCCGAGCTCTCGGGAGAGCTCGAGCGCGCGGCGGACGAGCACGAGCAGGCCAAGCGCGCCTACCAGGCTGCCGCCGACAAGCTCGAGGCGCTCGTCGCCGAGGAACGAGAGGCCCAGGCGCTCACGCTTGCGAAGTTCGAGGAGCGCGAGGACGCGCGAAGCGCGCGCGACCGCGCCCGGCAGGACCTGAGCGTGCTCGAAGCCGAGCTCAAGGCCGTAGAGAAGGCGCAACGCGCGAGCAGGGAGGGCGACCCGGCGCTCGTATGGCTCGTCGACAACGTCGGCAAGCTGGCTGGGCGGCCCTCGCCGGTCTCCAAGGCGCTCGACGTGCCGCGGGGGCTCGAGTTGCTCGTCGAGCAGCTCCTCGGCGAGAGCATCGAGGGCATGGCCGTCGACGACGCCGGTTCGGCGAGGGACATCGCGCGGCTCATCGTGGACGAAAAGCTCACAGGCGCCGTCTCGCTCGTGATACGCGAGGCGGGCGATGGCCGGGCGAGCGCGCGCGGGGCAACCGGGATCGGGACGCCGCTCATCGAAAAGCTCGCGTTCGGCGATGACGCCCGCGCCGTCGTCGAATCGCTCATCGGCGACGTCGTGCTCTGCGACACGCTCGATGAGGCGTTCGAGGCCTTTTCCAAACGGGAAGAGCCGTGCCGCTACATCTCGGCCGACGGGTGCCTTCTGTATCCCAACGGCCTCGTGCGCGTGTTCGGCGAGAAGTCAGATAGCGCAGAGGGCGTGCTCGCCCTCGAGAGGCGCCTGAGGGAGCTCCAGGAGAGGATCGGGGGGCAGAAGGCGTCATGCGAGGCCGCCGAGGTGCGCGCCGCGCAAACCGACGAGAGCTACCGTTCCGCCCAGGCCGCAGCCTTGAAGCTCAGCCAGGAGCTCGCGAACCAGAAAGGTACGTGCTCGGCGCTCAAGGCCGACGAGCAGCGAGCCGGCCAGAAGCGCTCGTCGCTCGGGCGCGAGTTCGAGTCCATCGAATCTCAGGTCGCCGAGGCGCGCAAGTCGATCGAGGACCTGCGGCCGGCGGTCGCCTCGCTCGAGTCGTCTATCGAGGAGCAGGAAAAGCGCAGGGCGGAGTCGAGGGAGTGCCTCGAGGAGCTCAACGAGCGCGTCGTGCCCTTGCGAAAGGAGGCGGCGCAGCTGAGGGAGTCCCTCAACGAGGCGAAGCTCTCGTCCGCGACGCTGAAGGAGAGGAAGACCTACGCCGAGAGGCTCATCGTCGCGCGTCAGCGCGATGTCGACGACGTCGAGGCGGGCACGGCGGAGGCGCGCCGGTCCATGGCCGTCAAGCGCGTCGCGGTCGAGCGTGCGGACGACCTGCTTTCCGTGTTCGAGGCGATCGCCGAGACGCTCCATCGCAGGACGAGGGTCCTCGACGAGGCGCTCGACGCATCGCAGGACGCGACCGACACCATACACGTGCGCGCGGCCGAGGCGCGCGAGGACGCGCGGCGGGCCCACGACGCGTTCGACGCGGCCAACGAGCGCATGACGCAGGCGAAGGTCGAGAAGAGCCGGCTGGAGATCCGCGTCGAAGCCGCGGTCCAGGCGGTCGTGCACGATTGCGGCGTGCCGCTCGACAAGGCGCAGGAGCTTCCCGCGCTCGAAGACCGCGCATCTGCCGAGGAGGAGGCGGGCCGCCTCGAGCGGCGGATAAAGAACATGGGGGCCATAAACCCCGACGCTGCGCAGGAGTACGAGGCGCTTAAGGTGCGCTACGACTTCTTCAGCGGGCAGCTCGCCGACATGGAAGCCGCCCGGCGCTCGCTCAACCGCATCGTGCGCGTCATCGACTCGCGCATGAAGGACGACTTCGTCAAGACGTTCGCGGAAGTCAACGAGAACTTCTCGGACATCTTCGCCCTTCTGTTCCCCGGCGGGCAAGCGCACCTGTCGCTCGACGACCCCGACGACATCGAGAACACGGGCGTCGAGGTCACCGCGCAGCCGCGCGGCAAGCGGCTCACGAAGATGATGCTCATGAGCGGCGGCGAGAAATCGCTCACCGCTTTGGCGTTGCTGTTCGCGGTATACAAGACGCGGGCGACGCCTTTCTATATACTTGACGAGGTGGAAGCGGCGCTCGACGACACGAACCTCCGCAGGCTCGCGGCGTACATAAACTCGTTGCGCGATTCCACGCAGCTGATAATGATCACGCACCAACGCAGGACGATGGAGATGGCGGACGTTCTGTTCGGCGTCTCGATGCAGGCGGACGGTGTCACGAAGGTGGTAAGCCAGAAGCTCGAGCGTGCGCTCGAACATGCCGAATAGGAGACTAACATGGGTTTGTTCAGCAGGTTTACTGAGGGCCTCCAGAAATCGCGCGAATCGTTCCGCGAGGACGTGAACCTCTTGCTCAACCGCGCCCCGAAGGTCGACGAGGAGTTCTGGGACGGCCTGGAGGAAGCGCTCATCATGTCCGACATGGGCGGCTACTCGGCCTCGACGATCGTCGACAAGCTGCGCAACGAGGCGGTCAGGAAGGGCTACCGCGACGCGCGCGACGTGCTCGCGGCGCTCAACGACCAGATCGCCGGCGAGTTCGTGGACGGCGGCGACGCGATCCTCGGCGAGGACGGCATCGTGCTGTTCGTCGGCGTGAACGGGTCGGGCAAGACGACGACGGTCGGGAAGATCGCCAAGCAGGCGAAGGACGCCGGCCGCACCGTCATCCTCGGAAGCGGCGACACGTTCAGGGCCGCCGCCATCGAGCAGCTCGAGGTGTGGGCCGAACGCGCCGACGTCGAGATCGTGGCGCGCGAGCGGGGGAGCGACCCGGCGAGCGTGTGCTACGAGACCATCGAGCGCGGCGAGCAGGTCGGCGCGAACCTCGTGCTCATCGACACCGCGGGCAGGCTTCACACGTCTGCGGACCTCATGCGCGAGCTCGAGAAGGTCGTGAACGTCGTGCGCAAGCGCGCGAACATGCCCGTGAGGCTCGTGCTCGTCATCGACGCGACGACGGGGCAGAACGGCCTGCAGCAGGCGCGCGAGTTCAACGGCGCGCTCGATTTGGACGGCGTGATCATCACGAAGCTCGACGGCACGGCGAAGGGCGGCATCGCGGTCGCCGTCGCCCACTACCTGAAGCTTCCCATCGTGAAGCTCGGCGTCGGCGAGCAGCTCGACGACCTGAAGGATTTCGACGCGAAGGAATACGCAGCCGCGCTCATCGGCGATTTCGGGACGGAATAGCGCCTTGGCCGCTTTGAAAGGAATGCGATATGTTCGATAACCTACAAGACCAACTACAGGAAGTGTTCGACGACCTCAAGGGCAAGGGCCGCCTCTCCGAGGCCGACATCAGCGTCGCGATGCGCAGGGTGCGCATGGCGTTGCTCGAGGCGGACGTGAGCTTCAAGGTAGTGAAGTCGTTCGTCACGAAGGCGACGGCGCGTTGCATGGAAGCCGACGTGCTGGAGTCGCTGACGCCGGCGCAGAACGTCATCAAGGTCGTGCTCGACGAGCTCACCTCGCTGCTCGGCGAGAGCGAGTCCAAGCTCGAGCTCGCGCCTAACAAGCAGCCGAACGTGATCATGCTCGTCGGCCTGCAGGGTTCCGGCAAGACGACGGCGGCCGCGAAGCTCGCCTACCTCCTGAAGCGCGAGGGGCACAATCCGCTGCTCATCGCATGCGACGTGTACCGTCCAGCCGCGGCCGACCAGCTCGAGACGCTCGGCGGCGAGATCGGCGTGCCGGTGTACCGCGGCGACGGCAAGGATGCGGTCAAGGTCGCTTCCGAGTCCATCCGCCAGGCCATCGATCACCTGAACGACATCGTCATCGTCGATACCGCAGGCCGTCTGCAGATCGACGAGGAGATGATGAACGAGGCTGTGGCCATCAAGGAGGCTGTGCAGCCCGACCAGATCCTCATGGTCGTCGACGCCATGACCGGCCAGGACATCGTCAACGTCGTGAACGAGTTCGCCGAGCGCGTGGACTTCGACGGCGTCATCATGTCCAAGATGGACGGCGACGCCCGCGGCGGCGCCGCGCTCTCGGTGCGCGAGGTCACGGGAAAGCCCATCAAGTTCATCTCCGACGGCGAGAAGCCCGATTCG
>ODAI010514027.1_pt1 | contig 20531 bp, 15 predicted proteins | sample 1539321 | NCBI WGS metagenome assembly ODAI01 (sample SAMN02144231, study PRJEB22623) | gut metagenome | biome: sheep rumen | host: Ovis aries | place: New Zealand
AAACGGGTATCTGAATTTCATGGGCAACGAGTTCGGGCATCCGGAGTGGATAGATTTCCCGCGTGAGGGCAACGGATGGAGTTATGCACACGCCCGGCGCCTCTGGTCGATAGCGGACGACGACAGCCTGCTGTATAAGGGACTCGAGGATTTCGACCGCGAAATGATACATTTCATCCGCAAAAACCGCCTGCTCGTCGAAGCTCCCGTGCTGCTCACTGCCGATGAGCAGAAACAGATACTGGTTTTCCTACGGAAAAATTGTATCTTTGCACTGAATTTCAACCCGGTAAACTCCTTCGGGGATTACGGTTTCTCGGCTCCTGCCGGAGAGTATGAACTGGTATTCAGTTCCGATGAGCCGCGATTTGACGGACCGGGCAGACTCGCTGCCGGAGAAAAGCATCTCAGCATGGACCGGAGATGCCCTAACGGCAATCAGGAGTTTGACCACACGTTGTGCCTGTATCTGCCCTGCCGGAGCGCACTTGTGTTGAAGAAAATCAAATAGCTTATGGCTTTTTTAAAATTCAATAAAGCAGAACTGGTGAATCTCTCGTACTCACTCAAGCGGGAGATCATCTGTGTAAACAAGACGGGTGCCTACTGCAACACCAGCATAGTCACCTGCAATACCCGTCGCTATCACGGGCTGCTGTCCGTCACTCTGGACCGCTTCGGAGGAGACAAGTATCTGCTGCTCTCCGCAATCGACGAATCCTTCATCGTGAACGGCAAGCAGTTCAACCTCGGCATACATTGCTATGGCGACATCTACGAGCCCAGGGGGCACAAGTACGTGGTGGATTTCAGTGCGGATCCCATCCCTTCGATCACCTACAAGGTTGGAGACATCGTTTTCCGCAAGTCCCTGCTGCTGCATCCGGACAAAGACCAGCTCCTCATCAAGTATGAACTGCTCGAGTGCCCGGCCAAGGCGACCGTGCGCCTGAAACCCTTCCTCGCCTTCCGCAACATCCACGCTCTCACCAACTGCAACGACAGCGCCGACCAGAGTTTCTCCCCCGTAGGGAACGGGGCTAAGTTCCGCATGTACGGCGGCTTCCCGGACCTGGTGCTCCAGACCTCGGACGCCGGCGTGCTGTACAACCACAATCCCGAGTGGTACTACGGCGTGACCTATTCCGACGAATACCGCCGCGGATTCGACTGCAGGGAAGATCTTTTCGTGCCGGGATATTTTGAAGGGACGATGAAGGCGGGAGATTCGATCGTGCTTTCCGCTTCGCTCAAGGAAGAGAACCCGGCTACGCTCAAGCGCACTTTCAATTCGACGGTGGCCAAGGCTCCCACCATAACCAACTACCGCGACCTGCTCGCACGCTGGGCCAATCTGTTCATCTGCAACCACAACGGCCGCAAGCGCATCACCGCCGGCTTCTCCTGGATGTACACCGGGCTCCTGCGCGAGACGCTCATCTCGCTGCCGGGACTCACCCTCTACGCCAACGGCGACACGAAGACCTTCGAAGAGGTCCTCGACAATCTCATCGCCGACGAACAGGAACGCCTGTTCAGGCGCACCACCCAGGTGGAGGCGCCTCTGCTGCTCGCTTCCGTGCTGCAACACTACATCATGTTCGGGGCTTCTCCCGCGAAGGTATGGAAGAAGTATGGAGTGATTGTCCGGGGTATCCTGGAGAGCTACCTGCCCGGATGCAGGCGCGAGGTCGCAATGCATCCCAACGGACTGCTCTGGGCCCAGATGGAAAATGTCGCCCTGAGCTGGATGAACGCCTATGTCAACGGAGTGCCCGTAACCGAGCGCGCCGGCTATCAGGTGGAAACCAACGCCCTCTGGTACAACAGCATCTGCTTTGCCGTGGAGATGGAAAGCAAGTACGGCACTGCCTCCACCTTCGTCAAGGAATGGAGCGCAATCCGCGATCTGGTGAAGGCCAACTATCAGAAGACATTCTGGAACGAAGGCCGCGGCTGTCTTGCGGATTATGTCGACAATTCCGGGCAGAACCTCGACGTGCGGCCCAATCAGCTGATTGCGATATGGGTGCAGAATTCCCCTCTGGACGAGGAACTTCATCCCGCCATCTTCAAGGTGGTTTCCGCCGAGCTTGAAACATCGCGCGGCATACGCACACTCTCGCCCCGCGACCCCAAATACAAGAATGTCTACGAGGGTTCGCAAGTGGACCGCGATCTCGCATATCATCAGGGAAGCACCCGCCCGTTCCTGCTCGAGTACTATGTCGCCGCCGGCTACCGAATCATCGGCCCCAGCTTCCGCAAGAAGGCGGAATGGTTGTGCGAAGGCCTTTACGACGACCTCAGCAAGCACGGAGTGGACGCATTCAGCGAACTTTACGACGGAGACCCGCCGCAGGAGCCTCACGGAGCAATAGCGTCCGCGCTGAGCACGGCGGCCCTGCTGACAGTCAACTATATTACTGAACTTAATTCAAGGGAGGATCATAAATGAGAGTCCTGATGTTCGGATGGGAGTTTCCTCCGCATATCGCGGGAGGGCTCGGTACGGCCTGCGAAGGAATAGTCAAGGGCCTTGCTTATAATGGAGTAGAGAGCATCTTCGTAATGCCTTCTGCCAGTGGAGATGAAGACCAGAGCGCCACTCGCATTATTAATGCAAGCGATGTCGCCGTCGAGAATTTCACGAACAGCGTCGATGAATTCCTCGACAAGGTCAAGTTCATCCATATAGACTCGAACCTCATCCCTTACGCCGATCCCGAGGAGTTCTCGAAGATTGTCGAGGATGAGCGCGCCCGTCAGGTGAAGGACTTCCGCATCAGTTTCGGGCAGAAATACAAGTTTTCCGGGAAATACGGTGCGAACCTTCTCGAGGAGGTGGCCCGTTATGCCATGGTCGGCGGCACCATCGCCATGCAGCACAAGGATGAATTCGACATCATCCACGCTCACGACTGGCTGACCTATCTTGCCGGAATCGCTGCGAAGGAACTCACCGGAAAGCCTCTGGTAGTGCATGTCCACGCCACCTCTTTCGACCGCGGCACCGACGACATGGTCGACTCCCGCGTATATGCGATAGAGCGCCGCGGGATGGAGGCTGCCGACAGGGTGGTGACAGTCAGCGACCTTACCCGCAATATCGTGATCAACAAGTACGGGATAGATCCTTCGAAGGTCGTGACCGTGCATAACGCCGTGGATTTCAGCGGCAGGGAGAATATCGAAGTCGAGAGGGGAGTGCGCGACAAAGTCGTGACCTTCCTCGGACGCATCACTTTCCAGAAAGGGCCGGAATACTTCATAGAGGCAGCCGCCAAGGTGCTCAAGCGCACGAAAGGCGTGCGTTTCGTGATGGCCGGCAGCGGTGACATGATGAACCGTGCCATCCGCCAGGTGGCCCGGCTGGGCATCAGCGACCGCTTCCACTTCACGGGCTTCCTCCGCGGAGTGGACGTGCAGAAAATGTTCGCCCTCTCGGACGTGTACATCATGCCCAGCATCTCTGAGCCTTTCGGCATTTCCCCGCTGGAGGCCATGCGCACCGGCGTCCCTTCCATCATCTCCAAGCAGTCCGGTGCGGCGGAAGTACTGCACTATGCCTTCAAGGTGGACTTCTGGGATGTGGACGCCATGGCCGACGACATCTACGCCCTCCTGAACTATCCCGCCCTGGCCGACTTCTCGGCCCGGATGGGCTACGACGAGGTGAATGCCCTCAAATGGAACGTCGCCACCGCCAAGATGAAGAAAGTTTATGAATCAGTAGTAAAATAATCGATTATGGCAACTAAGAGCATCTGCCTGTATTTCCAGGTCCATCAACCCACCCGGCTCCGCCTGTACAGATTTTTCGATATTGGCAAAGACTCCCATTATTACGATGACTTTGCCAACCGGACCATCCTCCGCCGCATCGCCCAGAAGTGTTACCTGCCCATGAACCAGCTCATGCTGGACCTGATCCGGCAGAGCAAGGGCAAATTCAAGATCGCCTATTCCATCTCCGGCAGCGCCCTGGAGCAGTTCCAGCGCTTCGCTCCGGAAGTGATCGCCAGTTTCAAGGCCCTGGCGGAAACCGGCAAGGTGGAATTTCTGGCCGAGACCTACTATCATTCCCTGGCCTCCCTGGCCTCCGAGTCCGAGTTTCGTCACCAGGTTTTCAAACATGCCGCCAAGATAGAGGAACTGTTCGGGGTGAAACCCACCGCTTTCCGCAACACGGAGCTCATCTATTCCAACGGCATCGGCGAAATGGTGTACGACATGGGCTACAAGACCATGCTCACGGAAGGCGCCCGCCACATCATGGGCTGGCAGAGCCCCAACTATGTGTACAGCGGGGAAACCCAGCCCAAGCTGAAACTCCTCCTGCGCAATTACTCCCTCTCCGACGACATCGCCTTCCGCTTCTCCAACAAGGGGTGGGAGATGTGGCCCCTGACGGCCGACAAGTATGTGGCCTGGATGAAAGAGAGCGCCCAGAACGACGACATCATCAACCTGTTCATGGACTACGAGACCTTCGGCGAGCACCAGAGCGCGGACAGCGGCATCTTCGAGTTCATGAAGGCGCTTCCGCAGGCCGTGATCAAGGACGGAACCTTCTCGTTCGTAACCCCTTCGGAGGCGGTCAAGAAGCACAAGAGCGTGGCAGAACTTTCCGTGGAAGACCCCATCTCCTGGGCCGACGAAGAGCGCGACATCACCGCCTGGCTGGGCAACGAGCTGCAGCAGGAGGCCTATAAGAAGGTGTATGCCATGACCGAGAAACTCTCCATCGTGAACGACCCTGAACTGTGGGAAGACTTCGGCCATCTGCAGGAGAGCGACCACTTCTACTACATGTGCACCAAATTCTTCTCCGACGGGGAAGTGCACAAGTACTTCAACCCGTACGACACCCCGTACGAGGCCTTTATCAATTATATGAACGTGATCTCGGATTTCCAGATCCGCCTGGATGAAAAACGGGCCGCCCTGGATGTACGGGAAACCGTGGAAGAGGAACTGAAAGAGAAGCCTGCACGCAGGAAAGCCCCGAAGAAGAAATAGGTTGTAGATGGCAAAGAAAACATTATTGAATCCGGACTATCTGTTCGAAGTAAGCTGGGAGGTTTGCAACAAAGTAGGCGGCATTTATACGGTTATCGCCACCAAGGCCCTTTACCTGAATTCCCAATTGGGCCGCCGCCATATTTTCATTGGCCCGGATGTGTGGATGCACAGGGCGGAGAACCCTGATTTTGAAGAAGATCTGCAGCTCTATACTTCCTGGAAGAAGCAGGCTGCGCAGGAAGGGCTCCGCTTTCGGGTGGGCCGGTGGAACATCCCCGGCCACCCGGTGGCCATCCTGGTAGATTACAAGTCCTGCCTGCCCCAGGCCGACGAAATCCTCGGCGCCCTGTGGAGGGATTTCGGTGTGGATTCCATCTCCGGCAACTGGGATTACAAGGAGTCGGCCGTGTTTGGCGTGGTGGCCGGAAAGGTGATCGAGAGCTTCTGGAACTACAACCTCAAGGGCGGCGAGAATGTGCTGGCCCAGTTCCACGAGTGGCAGACCGGCGCCGGTATCCTGCACCTGAAAAAATCAAAGATTCCCGTAGCTACCGTCTTCACCACCCACGCCACCATGATGGGCCGGTGCCTGGCGGGGAACAACTTGCCCCTGTACGACAACCTGTCCTCCTACGATGCGGAGGAAATGGCCCGCCGCTTCAACGTGGTGGCCATCCACTCGCTGGAGAAGCAGTCGGCCCGGAATGCCGACGTGTTCACCACCGTGAGCGAAATCACGGCGAAGGAATGCGCCCAGTTCCTCGGCCGCCCCGTGGATGTGGTTACGCCCAACGGTTTCGAGAACAGTTTCACGCCCGCCTCGGACAAGGAGTATGAGCGCCTGCACGACACCGCCCGGACGCGGCTTTCGCAGGTGGCTTCGGCCATGAGCGGGGAAGAGGTTCCGTCCAATGCCATTTACATCGGCATCGGAGGCCGGTACGAGTTCCGCAACAAGGGAATCGACGTTTTCATCGACGCGCTGCAGCGCCTGAAAGATACCGGCTACGATGGCCGGAGCATCCAGGCCTTCATCATGATCCCTTCCGGGCACCATGGCCCCGACAAGGAGATCGTGGCCAAACTGGACGGCGTCGGCGACCCCGCCTACCGGAGCCAGTGCTCGCATTACCTGCAGAATGCGCAGGACGACACCATCCCCCGCCGTTTCCGGGAAACCGGTCTGGTGAACGCCATCGGCGACAAAGTGAAGGTGTATTTCATCCCGTCCTATCTCAACGGGAACGACGGCGTGTTCAACATGCCCTATTACGACATCCTCTGCGGCCTGGACCTGGCCCTGTTCCCGTCCTACTACGAACCCTGGGGCTACACGCCGCTGGAGGCGCTGGCGTTCAGGATCCCTACCCTCACTACCACCCTGGCCGGGTTCGGCCTTTGGGTGAAATCCCATTATCGGAAAAAGCATCCCGGAATCACCGTGCTGGAGCGGACGGATTCCAACTACCAGGAAGTGGTGGACGGGGTGGTCGAGCGCATCCGTGAAGTGGCGATGTTGGAACTCCCGGACAGAAATGCGTACCGGGAAAATGCCCGTGAAGTGGCTCAGATAGCCCTCTGGGACAATCAAATCAAGTATTACCAGGAGGCCTATTCACTTGCCCTTTCCAAAGTGCAGGAGCATAAAGACTCCTACCTAACCAAAAACAAAACCATGCAGTATTTTAAGACAGACGTAACGAGTCCGAGTTGGAGAAGCATTCTTGTGACCAGGCATCTCCCCGAAAAACTGTCCCGGCTGGAGAAGCTTTCCAAGAACCTTTGGTGGTGTTGGAACGAAAGTGCCAAGGACCTTTTCAAATCCATCGATCCGGAAGTGTGGCACAAGAGCGGACATAATCCCCTTGTCGTGCTGGATACCGTAAGTATCAAGCGTTTCCAGCAGCTCTCGGAAGACGAAGTCTTCCTCAAGCGCATGAAATGCGTACTGGACGAATTCGACAGATACATGGCGGCCAAAGCAGACCGCAAAGACCCTTCCATCGCCTATTTCTGCATGGAATACGGTCTGGACACTTCCCTGAAGATCTACTCCGGCGGCCTGGGTATCCTGGCCGGCGACTACCTCAAGGAAACCTCCGACATGAACGTGAATCTGGTGGCGGTGGGCCTGCTGTACCGCTTCGGCTACTTCAACCAGGTGCTCAGCGCCCAGGGTTACCAGGTGGCCGGCTACGACGCCCAGGACTTCACCAAGATTCCCGCCGTCCCGGTGTTCGACGCAGACGGCAACTGGGTAACCACTTCGGTGGCTTTCCCGGGCCGGAACATCCCCGCCCGCCTGTGGAAGGTGGAGGTGGGCCGCACAGACCTTTACCTGATGGACGCGGACTATGAGGCCAACCGTCCGGAAGACCGCGAGGTTACCTATCATTTGTACGGCGGCAGCTGGGAGAACCGGCTCAAGCAGGAGCTGCTCCTGGGTGTCGGCGGCATCCGTGCCCTTCGCAAGCTGGGCCTGGATCCGCAGGTGTATCACTGCAACGAGGGCCACGCCGCTTTCATCGGCATGGAGCGCCTGCGTGAGTACATCGAAAAAGACAACCTGGACTTCTCCGAGGCACTGGAGGTGGTGCGGGCCAGCTCGCTGTTCACCACGCACACGCCGGTTCCCGCCGGCCACGACGCCTTCGAGGAAGGAATGCTGCGCCAGTATATCGGCCACTATCCCGAGCGCATGAAGGTGGATTGGGAAACCCTGATGTCCCTGGGTAAGGACAACCCGCTGGATCCCAACGAGAAGTTCTCCATGTCCAACCTGGCGGCCAACATTTCCCAGAATGTGAACGGTGTGTCCATGCTGCACGGGAAGGTGTCGCAGGATATCTTTGCGCACATGTATCCCGGTTATCTCCCGGAAGAGCTCTTTGTGAGCTATGTGACCAACGGCGTCCACTATCCCACGTGGTGCGCTCCGGAATGGAAACCGCTGCACGCCAAGGTGTTCGGCCCCCAGTTTGCCACGCACCACTACGACAAGTCCTGCTTCGAGGGCATCTACGGCGTCTCCGACAAGGACGTCTGGAATGTGAAGAAGCAGCTGAAAGTGAAGCTGATGGACTTTATCCGGGAGCGTCTCCAGGACAAGGGCATCAGCAACCACTACAGCCCCTCGCAGCTGGTCACCATCATGGATACCCTCCGGGACGACGTGCTCACCATCGGCTTTGCCCGCCGTTTCGCCACTTATAAGAGAGCCACCCTGCTGTTCCGCGACCTGGACCGTCTGGACAAGATTGTGAACAATCCCGCCCAGCCCGTGCAGTTCCTGTTCGCCGGCAAGGCCCATCCGGCCGACAAAGCCGGTCAGGACCTGATCAAGCAGATCGTGGATATCTCCAAGGATCCGCGCTTTATCGGCAAGATTGTCTTTATCCCCGGATATGACATCACCCTGGCCAAGCGCATGGTCCAGGGCGTGGATGTGTGGATGAACAATCCTACGCGTCCGCAGGAGGCTTCCGGTACCTCCGGAGAAAAGGCTGCCATGAACGGTACCATGCACTTCAGCGTGCTGGACGGCTGGTGGGTAGAGGGCTACAAGGAAGGTGCCGGTTGGGCGCTTCCGCTGGAGCAGGCCTACGAAGACAACAACTACCAGAACGAACTGGATGCCGCCACCATCTACCAGATCCTGGAGAACGACATCGCCCCGGCTTATTATAACATAGACCGGACCACCGGGCGCAGCTCGGAGTGGGTGGGATACATCAAGAACACCATCGCCCAGGTAGCTTGCAACTTCACCACCAACCGCATGCTCACGGACTACATAGACCAGTATTATGCTCCGCAGAGCATCCGTGCCAAGGAAATCAAGGCCGACGACTTTGCCCAGGCCCGGGAACTGTCGGCCTGGAAGAGCCATGTGCGCCGGGAGTGGGAGAATGTGCGTCAGCTCAGCCGTTCCGTCCCGGAGACGGCCTACGACATCACCCAGTCCAAGCCGTACCATGCCTCCATGCAGATGCAGCTGGGAGACCTCACCCCCGACGAGGTGGGTGCAGAGGTGGTATTCGCCCAGACCGACAACCACGGCAAGAATCACATCGTGGCGGTGAAGGAATTCACCTGCGTGGAATTCAAGGACGGCATTGCCACCTATGAGGTGGATGTGCTGCCGGAGAAGACAGGTGCCTACAATGTCGGCGCCCGTGTCTTTGCCAAGCATCCGCTGCTGCCGCACCGCCAGGCTTTTGAGTGCGTAAAGTGGCTGTAGTAACCACGGGATTCTTTGACGGTGTCCATCTGGGGCACCGTCATGTGCTTGAAACAGTGGTCTCCTCTGCCCGGGAAAGGGGGGAGGAGGCCGTTGTTGTTACTTTTTGGCCGCATCCCCGGACTGTGCTGCAGCAGGATGCCCGGGATTTCCGGCTGCTGTCGTCGCTGGAAGAGAAGAAAGCGCTTTTGCTGCGCTCCGGCATAGACCGGGTGGAGGTAATCCCTTTCACGCGGACGTTCGCCGCCCTTACAGCCGCGGAATACCTGTCCCTGCTCCGGGACCGCTTCGGCGCCTCGGTGGTGGTGATGGGGTATGACAACCGGATCGGCTCCGACCGCAAGACGGCCGCCTCGCTGGCCCCGGGCGCGGTAATGCCGGAAATCGTTCCCGCCGGTGCCATTGCTGCGGGTTCGACCGCGGTGACGCCGGATAATGTGCCTGCCGGTGCCATTTCCAGTACGCGAATCCGGAAGCTGTTGGAGGAGGGCAAGGTGGAAGACGCCTGTCAGATGCTGGGATACCGGTACGGACTGTACGGCGTTGTGGTGGCCGGGAACCGGGTAGGCCGGACCATCGGCTTCCCTACGGCGAACATGCAGCTTTACGAGCCCCTGAAACTGGTGCCGGAAAACGGTGTGTATGCCGTAGAGGTGGATGTACTGGGGCGGCAGTACCGCGGGATGTGCAACATCGGCCTGCGTCCCACTGTGGGGGGCGGAGGCCGGACCATCGAGACGCACATCCTGGACTTTAACGAAGACATTTACGGCCTGCCGATGGGCATCCGCTTTGTGCGCCGCATCCGCGACGAGATTCGCTTCCCGTCCCTGGAAGCGCTTCGGCTGCAACTGTTGCAGGATGCCGACGCCTGCCGGTAGTTCCACCGTCTTTTTGAGGTGGGAAAGACGTGCGGAGGCAGAGGCAGTTGTTTGGTTTTTCGCAGGTTTTTCTTACCTTTACATGCATGGATAAGTTCGTCTCCTCCCTGAATAACATTGTCTGGAATCCCGGACTGGTGGTTTTGCTGCTGGTTGCCGGGTTGTATTTCTCTTTCCGGACCCGTCTGGTGCAGGTAAGGCGCTTCCGTCTTATGCTGCGTTCGCTGTTCGGCAAAAGGGCGGACGGAAAAGACGGAATCTCCTCTTTCGAGGCTTTCTGCATCGCCCTCTCCGGCCGTGTGGGAACGGGGAATATCGTGGGGGTGGCGACGGCCATCGCTTTCGGAGGCCCCGGGGCGGTGTTCTGGATGTGGATTGTGGCATTTTTCGGCGCCTCTACCGCATTCGTGGAGTCTACACTGGCCCAGATGTACAAGTTCAAGCATGCCTCAGGCTATCGGGGCGGGCCTTTCAGTTTTATTGAAGAAGGGTTGGGAAAACGGACGCTGGGTATCGTATTCGCCATACTCACGGTGCTCAGCTGCGGGTTCTGTCTTACAACGGTCCAGGCCAACGGTGTGTCCATGGCCATGAATAACGCCTTCCCTGTGCCCACCTGGGTGAGCGGGGTGGTGCTCGCGGCGGTTCTGGGGATCGTAATCGTGGGCGGCGTGCAGCGGATTGCCAAAGTTGCCTCCATAATTACGCCCATCATGGCTTTCGGCTACATCATGCTGTCTGTGATCGTGGTGGCTTATCATATCCAGGATGTGCCGGCGGTGCTGGGCGCTATCGTGAGCAATGCGTTCGGAATCAATCCCGTATGCGGGGGAATCCTGGGCTCTACCATTGCCATGGGCGTGAAGCGCGGCATCTTCTCCAATGAGGCGGGGCAGGGGACCGGCGCCATTGTATCGGCCGCGGCCGATGTCCCCCATCCGGCCCAGCAGGGCCTTGCGCAGGCGTTTTCCGTGTATGTAGATACGCTGCTGGTGTGTACGGCCACGGCGCTGATGATCCTCACTTCCGGGACGTACAATATCATCGGTGCGGACGGGGAAGTGTTGCTCAGCAATGCTCCGGAGCTGGGCAACAACTACGCCGGCTATACCCAGAGCGCCGTAGATTCCGTCTTTGCCGGATTCGGCAGCCAGTTCGTTTCCATTGCCATGGTGTTCTTCGCGTTCAGCACCATCATGGCCTATTATTTCTATGCCGAAACAGGGATCTTCTACCTGTTCCGGGGAAGGAATCCCCGCCGGGAGAAACTGGTAATCCGTCTGTTCCAGGTGCTTATGCTGGGGGCCGTGGTGTTCGGCGCCGTAAAGGAGGCGGACCTGGTGTGGCAGCTGGGCGACATCGGCGTGGGCCTGATGGCTTGGGGCACAGTAGTTGCTATTCTGGTGCTATGCCCCAAGGCAATTACCGCCCTCAAGGATTATGAAAACAAATTAAGTGATTAAATATGAAGCGTTTCTTGATTATTGTCGCAGCAGTGTTTACGCTCACTGCCACCCTGCGGGCCCAGACGGCCCAGGAGATTGTGGACAAGATGGACCAGGTTATGGCCGATGTCAATCCCGATGACGGAATGACGATGGTCATGGAGATGAAGATGCCCATCATTGGAACCGTAGCCACCCATGTGCTTTCGCTGGGAGACAAGATGCGGATGGACATAGGCAAAGGCAAGGATCTCCTGATTACCTGGGAAGATGCCTTCACGGAATGGACTTACGATGCTGAAAAGAACCAGATTACCATCAAGAACAGGGCTGCGGACGCTACCTCCGAGGCCGACGAGAATATGAAGATGTTCGACGGCATCACCGCCGGCTACGACGTGAGCATCCGGAAAGAAACTCCCACCGAGTGGCATATCCGCTGCAAGAAGAACAGGAACAACAAGGAGAAGGACGACCCCAAAACGATGGACCTGGTGGTGGAAAAAGGCACTTACAAGCCCTTGAGCCTGTCGGCCAAGGTATCCATGGTAACCGTCACCATGCGGAACCTTGCCTTCGGGACCGTCACCGAGAAGGATGTCACCTTCGACCCGGCGGCCTACCCCACCGCAAAAGTGGTGGACGAGCGCTAAAGGCGCGAAAATTCCCCCAAAACGTGCGGGAGTTCCAAATTAATTCGTATCTTTGTGGGTGCACAGCAAGGGCGACGGCCGGAATCGGCCGTCGGCTCGTTTTTTTGACACGGGAATAAAAACTTACTATTATGGCAATTGAATACATGACCCAGGCAGGTCTGGACAAACTCAAGAAAGACCTTGCCGATGCTCTGGCACAGCGTCCGGTGATTTCCGCCGCCATCGCGGAGGCCCGCGAAAAGGGAGACCTCTCCGAGAATGCTGAATACGATGCAGCCCGCGATGCGCAGGGCCTGCTGGAAGTGAAAATCGCCCGCCTCAAGGAGAAGGTGGCCAACGCGCGCGTAATCGACGAGAGCAAACTCTCGGCAGACACCGTGCAGCTCCTGTCCAAGGTGAAGGTGAAGAACCTCTCCAACAAAATGACCATGAACTTCCAGGTGGTCCCCGAAAGCGAGGCCGATTTCTCCAAGGGCCTGCTGGCCGCCACCACCCCCATCGCCAAAGCCCTGATCGGCCACGGGAAGGGAGAGACCGTAGAGGCCAAGGTGCCCAGCGGCGTGATAAAGTTCGAAATCCTGGAAATCTCCCTTTAAGCCATGGCTACCATCTTCACCAAAATCGCCCACGGCGAAATTCCCTCCTACAAGTGCGCGGAGAGCGAAAACTTCTACGCCTTCCTGGACATCGCCCCCCTGGCCAAAGGCCATACCCTGGTGATTCCCAAGAACGTGGAGGACGATTACATTTTCCACCTGGACGAAGCCACCTACGCAGAGCTCTGGGCCTTTGCCCGCAAAGTGGCCCTTGCCCTGAAGGCGGCTGTCCCCTGCCAGCGGGTAGGCGTGGCGGTGCTGGGCATGGAAGTGCCGCACACCCACATCCACCTGGTGCCCCTCCAGACAGAGGGAGACATGGATTTCCGTAAACCCAAGCTGCAGCTGGAAGCTCCTGAGATGAAAGCCATTGCAGACGCCATCCTTCACGAATATGAGTCGCTTTAACCGTATCGCCGCCATCTTTGCCGCGGCCGCAGCCCTGATTTCCTGCGCCACCAAAAACACCGTCATCAGCGGCGTCCTGTCGGACGGCGCCAACAAACAGTTGGCTGTCAAGCTTCTGGATGTGAACCGTTACCAGCTTCTGGACAGCATCAAGACCACCGGAAGCGGCTCTTTCAGCTACCAGCTGGATATCAAGAAGGGCCGTCCGGAGTTCATCTACCTCTTCTACGGAAACCGCCAGGTTGCCTCCCTGCTCCTGAACAGTGGAGACCACGTGATGGTTCGCACAGACACCCTGGGCGCCTACAGCGTAGAGGGCTCGGAAGAGTCTTTGAAGCTTCAGCAGGTAGAGAACGCCCATAACGCCGTAATCCGTGAAATCTCCCGGATCCTGGAGCGTGAGAGTAACCCGGAAGCCTCCATCAACCGGGCCTATGTGAATTACTACAGGGACAGGGTGAAGTACGTGATGAACAACCCCCATTCCCTGACCGTAGTCCCCGTGTTCTTCCAGCAGCTCACAGACGGGCTGCCCGTGTTCAGCCAGTCCACGGACGGCCTGCTCATGCGCAACATCTGCGACTCCCTGAAAACCATCTATCCGGAGTCCCGTTACGTGAAAGCCCTGGAGAAAGAGGCCCAGTCCCGGCTGAACATGCTGGAGATGAACAGCATGATGCAGGACGCCAACGAGGTCTCGTTCATCGATATCGCCCTTCCCGGGCTGGACGGCAAGACCAAAAAGCTCAGTGAGGTGCAGTCCAAAGTAACCATGGTGTACTTCTGGTCCACCACGGCCGACCAGAAAATGTTCAACCTGGACGGCCTGGTGCCCCTTTACGAGGAATTCCACAATAAGGGATTCGAGATCTACTCCGTTGCCCTGGATACGGACAAGACGGCCTGGGCCAGCGTGGTCCGCGGCCAGAAACTGCCCTGGATCAATGTCTGTGACACCCGGGCGGAACAGTCTCCCTACATTGCCATGTACGGGGTGAGTTCCGTTCCCATGCTGTGGTTCCTGGTAGACGGCGAGATTGACCCGGACGCCAAGGTGTCCAAGCTTTCCGACATCCGCAGTTACCTCCGCAAGAAGCTTTAAAGGGATATTACCACAGTTTCTTTTTGGAGACCGTGGTCACGAAATCTTTCAGATAAAAGGGTTCGAAGTACGCCAAGTCTTCGAACCTTTTTTGTTCGAAGGCCTGCTGGGCCAGGGCGGCCATATTCTCCGCCAGGGGGGCGGCTTCCTGGAACCGGGCGTTGGGGGAGGTGATGACCTCCTTGCATTTCATGGCACCGTCGCCTACAAATAGGACGGGCCCCTCGGAGAGTTCCTGCGAGAAGGCGTCGGCCCCGACAATCTTGGCTTCAACGGCCGAAAGCTGCTTCCCCTGCGGGGAGAAAACGGCGGTATAGACTTCCATGCGGCGGGCATCGATCATGGGCACGATATACTTGAGGTCTTTGGGGCCGTCCTGGATGACCGGCTGGACCAGGATATCCAGCGTACCGACGCTCAGGAGCGGGATGCCGGCGCCGAAGCACAGGCCCTTGGCCGTGGAAACCCCGACACGCAGCCCGGTGTACGAGCCGGGTCCTTTGCTCACGCAGACGGCGTCGCAGCCTGAGACCGGAATGCCGGCCTCTTCCAGCACCTCTTTCACCATGGGGGCGGCCAGGGAGGCCTGCTGGCGGGGTTCGGTGCAGACGCGTTTTACGGTAACAGTCCCATTGACGGACAGGGCGGCGGAAAGGCTTGCCGCAGAAGTTTCCAGAAGAAGGATGGTGGCCATTATTCAGCGGGGGTTGCGGGCATCAGCAGCTGTTTGAGGAAGGGGAAGATGAAGTAGCCGAAGTCCTTGAGGATGGGGTAAACGGTAGATTGGGTGAGCAGGTCGCTTTCCGTGAGGCCGAACTGCACGTTCACGGTGTCGAACAGGATGATGATCACGCTGAGGATGGTGGCGGTGATCAGGATGGAGGACACCACGCCCAGGGTTTTGTTGAGCCAGCCCAGCAGGGCCATCTCCACCACTTTGGTGAGGAGCCTGGCCAGCAGGAGCACGATCAGGCTCACTACGACCAGGATAACCACGAAGGCGACCACCTGGAGCAGTTCCTCCGGCATGGTGACATACTGACCGAGCAGGTCGCACACCGGAGAGAGGAACTTGAAGGCCGCCCAAACGCTGAGCACAATGCCCACGAGGGCTATGGCCTGTTCCAGGAAGCCCTTGGAGATTCCCCGGATGATGCCGGGGATGAACAGCAGCAGAAGGATGATGTCCAGCGTATTCATGTTGACAATACCACTTAAAATGATTATCTTTGCAGTCTTCAAAAACCACATGCAAAATTAGGAAAAATAATATGACATTCAAAGAATACAAGGGTCTGGACCTCACACAAACGGGAAATTCCGTGCTGGAACGCTGGAAGAAGAACCATGCTTTTGAGAAGTCGCTCAGCCTCCGGGAAGGTGCCCCGGAGTTCGTTTTCTTTGAAGGCCCGCCGTCGGCCAACGGCATGCCGGGCATCCATCACGTGATGGCCCGCTCCATCAAGGACGCCATCTGCCGTTATAAGACCCAGACCGGTTACCGGGTGGAACGCCGCGCCGGATGGGACACCCACGGACTGCCCGTAGAGCTGGGCGTGGAGAAGAAGCTGGGCATCACCAAGGCCGATATCGGCACGAAAGTGAGCGTGGAGGAGTACAACGCCACCTGCCGCAAAGAGGTGATGAAATATACCCGGGAATGGGTTTCCCTGACCGAGCGCATCGGGTACTGGGTGGACATGAAAGACCCGTACATCACCTACGACAACCGCTATATAGAGACCCTGTGGTATCTGCTGAAGAAGATTTACGACAAAGGCCTCCTGTACAAGGGCTACACCATCCAGCCCTATTCCCCTACGGACGGCACCGGGCTCAGCTCCCACGAGCTTAACCAGCCGGGCTGCTACAAGGACGTGAGCGACACCACCGTCACCGTCCAGTTCGAACTGGTGAAAGACGCCCTTTCCCAGCCGCTTTACGGCACCCAGACCGTCCCGGTGTATATCCTGGCCTGGACCACCACCCCCTGGACCCTTCCTTCCAATACGGGCCTTTGCGTGGGCCCGGAGATAGACTACGTGCGCGTACTGTCCTTCAATCCCTATTCCGGAGAGCCTGCCGTGTATGTGCTGGCCAAGGACCTGGTCGGCGCGTGGTTCAACCCCAAAGGGGAGAACGTGCCCCTGGAAAGCTATCAGAAAGGGGATAAGCTTGTCCCCTACAAGGTGCTGGACGGCGTTTTCAAGGGGAAAGACCTGGTAGGCATCCGCTATCACCAGCTCATCCCTTGGTTCAAGCCCGACGGTGACGCCTTCCGGGTGATACCTGGAGACTATGTCACCACGTCGGAAGGTACCGGCATCGTGCATATCGCCCCTACCTTCGGCGCAGACGACAAACGTGTAGCCGCCGCTGCCGGCGTGGGCGCCGTGATGCCCGTGGACAAAGACGGCAATCCCCAGGCCCAGGTAGACCGCCAGGGCCGGTTCTTCCGCCTGGAAGACATGGATCCCGCCTATGCCGCCACCGTGGACCCTTCGTACCGGGAATTCTCCGGCAGGTACGTAAAGGCCGGCTACAAGCAGTATTTCGAGCACCAGGAAGAGGAAAGCACCCTGGATATAGACCTGTGCGTGATGATGAAAGGGGACGGCCGCGCCTTCAAGGTGCAAAAGCACGTCCACAGCTACCCGCACAGCTGGCGCACAGACCTCCCGGTGCTGTATTACCCGCTGGACAGCTGGTTCATCAAGGCATCGGCCGTGAAGGATGAGATGGTGGCCCTGAACAAGGAGATCACCTGGAAACCGGCTTCTACCGGCACCGGCCGCTTCGGCCAGTGGCTGGAGAACATCCAGGACTGGAACTTGAGCCGCAGCCGCTACTGGGGCACCCCGCTGCCCATCTGGCGCACGGAAGACGGCAAGGAAGAGATTTGCATCGGCTCCGTGAAAGAGCTGTACCAGGAGATAGAAAAGGCCGTCGCCGCCGGCATCATGCCCTCCAATCCCTTCAAGGACAAGGGCTTCGATCCGGAAGACATGTCCCTGGAAAACTATGACAGGATAGACCTTCATCGGCCCTATGTGGATGAGATTTTCCTGGTTTCCAAGACCGGCCGGAAGATGGTGCGGGAGACAGACCTCATCGATGTCTGGTTCGACTCCGGCGCCATGCCGTATGCCCAGGAGGGCCTTCGCGGGCTTAACGGCGGCAAGTTCGGCGCCACGGCGGATTTCATCGCAGAAGGCGTGGACCAGACCCGCGGCTGGTTCTACACCCTGCACGCCATCCACACCATGATCAGCGGCACGCCGGCCTTCAAGCGCGTGATTTCCAACGGCCTGGTGCTGGACAAGAACGGCAACAAAATGAGCAAGCGGCTGGGCAACGCCGTGGATCCCTTCCAGGCGCTGGACACCTACGGGGCAGATGCCCTCCGCTGGTATATGCTCACCAACGCGGAACCTTGGGATAACCTGAAGTTCGACGAAGGCGGCGTGGACGAGGTCCGGCGCAAGTTCTTCGGCACCCTGTACAACACCTACGCCTTCTTCGCCCTCTATGCGAACATCGACGGCTTCGATCCGTCGGCCCCCGAGGTGCCGGTGGCGGAAAGACCGGAGATAGACCGCTGGATGATTTCCTCGCTCAACTCCCTGGTGGCCAAGGTCCGTGCCGCATACGAAGACTACGATATCAAAACCGCAGGCCGCCTGATGGAAGCCTTTGTCTCCGACAACCTGTCCAACTGGTATGTGCGCCTGAACCGCAAGCGCTTCTGGGCCGGGGAAATGACCGCTGACAAACTGGCGGCCTATCAAACCCTTTATCAGGCCCTGATGGACATCGCCGTCCTGGCCGCTCCTATCGCCCCGTTCTACATGGACCAACTGTATCTGGACCTGGGCGGCAGGCTGGAGTCGGTCCACTATGAACTGATGAGAGAGCCGCAGCAGGGATACATCGACGACGAACTGGAGCAGCGGATGGCGCTGGCCATGCAGGCTACTTCCCTTGTGCTGGGGCTGCGTAAAGGCGTCCAGATTCCGGTTCGCCAGCCGCTCCAGAAGCTGTTGGTTCCGGTGATTTCGGATACGGTGCGTGCCCGCCTGGAGGCCGTGAAAGAGCTCATCCTCACGGAGACCAACGTGAAGCAGATGTCTTTCGTGGAGAACACGGACGGCCTTGTCACCAAGTCGGCCAAGCCCAATTTCCGCACCCTCGGCAAGCGTTACGGCGCCCGGATGAAGGAAATCGCCGCTGCGTTCGCCTCCCTGGACCAGGCCACCATATCGGCCATCCAGCGGGAGGGAACCTATACCCTGGACCTCCCTGCCGGTCCCGTTGCCCTGGGCCCGGAAGACTACCAGATTTCCTCGCAGGACATGCCGGGTTGGCTGGTGGCGTCGGAGGGCTCCCTGACCATCGCCCTGGATGTGGAGATAACGGATGCGCTGCGCCGCGAAGGCATGGCCCGTGAACTGGTGAGCCGGATCCAGAACCTGCGCAAAGCCGCCGGTTTCGAGGTTACGGACCGGATAGACACCGAAGTCTATGCCGACGACCCTGCCCTGTCCGGCGCATTGGAGGAATTCTCTTCCTATGTGTGTGCCCAGACGCTTTCCCGTACGCTTTCCCTGAAGCCGCTCGCAGAGGCTCCGGCAGAGGCGACGGAGGTGGAATGGCTGGAAGGCAGTATAAAGATTGTTGTAAAAAAATAATATTTAACGTATCTTTGTACTCGAGTTTTACTTGAAACTTAAGTAGTTGGAAGATTATGGAAGAGAACAATAAAACCCGCTATTCAGACGAGGAACTGGAAGAGTTCCGTGCCATCATCAACGAGATGCTGGACAAGGCCCGTGCAGAGTACGCAACTTTGCGTGAAATTGTTACGCATGCCGGCGGGAACGATATTCTGGATACCGCCCCTACTTTTAAGACTGTGGAGGACGACGGCGCTTTCCAGCTTTCAAAGGAAGAAGCCGGTGCCTTGGCACAGCGTCAGTATAAGTTTATCCAGAATCTGGAGGCTGCCCTTGTCCGTATCGAGAACAAAACTTACGGCATCTGCCGTGTAACCGGCAAGCTCATCCCTAAGGAGCGCCTGCGTCTGGTCCCGCATGCCACCACCACCGTGGAAGGCAAGGCCATTCTGGAGAAGACCGGTCGTAAATAATGGAGAAGCGTGCCGGCAAAGGACGCCTTCTTCTGCTTTTGGGTATCCTTTTAGTGGTAATTGACCAGGTCATCAAAGTCCTGGTCAAAACGCATATGACCCTGGGAGAAAGCATCCCGGTCCTGGGCAACTGGTTCCAGCTGCTGTTCGTGGAGAACAAGGGCATGGCCTTTGGGCTGTCCTTCGGGGGAGAGATTGGAAAGTACCTCCTCACTTTTTTCCGCATCGTGCTTTTCGGGGCGCTGTGCTGGTGGATATCTGCCCTGCTTAAACGGGAAAAGCCTGTTCCCACCGGTGTCCTGATAGGGCTTACCCTGATCACCGCCGGGGCTTTCGGCAACATCATCGACTGCCTTTGCTACGGCCTGGTTTTCACGGAGTCTACGCCGGACGCTGTAGCCGTGTTGGGCGGCCATTATGCCCCTTTCATGCAGGGGCGTGTAGTGGATATGTTCTATTTCCCGCTCTGGAGATGGCCGGAGTGGATGCCGCTGGTGGGCGGGGACATCTTCTTTGAGCCCGTCTTCAATTTCGCCGACAGTTGCGTAACGGTGGGGGCCATCTACCTGATCCTTTTCCACTGGAAGTTTTTCGCAAAAGAGTAATTTTTACTATCTTTGCACCCGTTTCGGAGGTGTGGCCGAGTGGTCGATGGCGGCAGTCTTGAAAACTGTTGTACGGCAACGTACCGGGGGTTCGAATCCCTCCGCCTCCGCAAACGAGAACGGCATCGCAGCAAAGCTGCGGTGCTTTTTTGATGGGCGGGCCGTTGAAAGCTTGCTTTCATAAGGCCCGTCCAGCGAAAAAGCACAAAGGGCCGAAGGCCCGTGATGCCGTTCCGTTTAAGCCACCCTATCAAGGGATGTCGGAGGGCGCAGCCCGACGAAATCCCGGGAGAGAAAGAGATTCGGTAGTTTTGTCATTAAATCAAAAATAATTACCTTTGCGAGGTATGGACTTGGACAAGGTTAAATATTGGACGGAGTTATCCGACTATGACTTTGATACGGCCGATGCAATGTTTCGCACAGG
>ODAI012379423.1_pt1 | contig 20529 bp, 23 predicted proteins | sample 1539321 | NCBI WGS metagenome assembly ODAI01 (sample SAMN02144231, study PRJEB22623) | gut metagenome | biome: sheep rumen | host: Ovis aries | place: New Zealand
ACAACCCATCCACGTGCTTCTTTGCCCCCGCGACTTGTTTCTACAGATAGTACCCTCCCGCCCCAGGTAATTTCTTTTTTTGTTACCATAACTTTTTCCCTATAAAATTATCTTCTCAAACCTAGCGACTTAATAAGAGCTGAATATCTCTCAACACTCTCTCTTTTGAGGTAATCTAGTAACTTTCTTCTCTTACTGACCATCGCCAAAAGCCCGCGCCTGGAATGAAAATCCTTCGGATGCACAATCATATGCTCTCCGACAGAATTGATTCTTGATGTTAAAATCGCTACCTGCACTTCAGGCGAACCCGTGTCACCTTCGTGTCTTGCGAACTTTTCAATAAGGTCTTTTTTTTCAATCGACATCTTCTAATCTCCTAAATTTAAATACATCCTAACGGCAGTAACTAAACCGTCCGCAGAAACAAAACAAACACCGCAAAACCTCCCGCTTTCGCTGTCGAACAATTTAATATTCGACGAAAGAATCTCGGAATTTGCAAGCTGAACCGACAGCCCATTCTGCAATCTAGATACGTAACTCCTATCCAAAGCCAAGGCCGGGATGTCGTCCAGCGGACTCTCCAATGGAAGTAAATTACCATCCAGCTTGCTAGTATCTACTATTTCTGTTAATTTTTCCAGTGTAATTGCGTGATCTATTGAAAAAAAACCGGATTTTATTCTTCTCAATTCTTTTACATAGCATAAGCTTCCCAATTTCTTTGCAATATCAACCGCTAAAGTACGGACATAAGTTCCTTTGGAGCAATGGACTCGCAGTTTTGCATGGCTGTTTTCAAAAAAGTCTAACAACTTTAAATCATGAATGAAAATTTTTCGGGAAGGGATTTCTACAATCTTATTTTGACGTATCAGATCGCATGCTCGCCGTCCATTGATTTTTATAGCTGAAAATTTCGGAGGAATTTGTTCTATCTCTCCACAAAATTCAGGAAGAATTTTTTCAATTTGATCTTTTTTCGGAATTATTTTAGTAAATTCCGTAATCTTTCCAGTTTCATCATATGAGTCTGTGCTTGTTCCAAAAACGATTTCAAATTCATATATTTTTTCGACATCTTCAACGAACTGAATAAATTTTCGTGCACGACCTACAGCTATAGGAAGTACTCCAGTTGCGAATGGATCCAGAGTACCAACATATCCTGTTTTTTCTTTGAGAATTTTTCGAATTTTTACCATAGCCAAATTCGAAGAAATTCCTTTTGGTTTATCAAGACAAATCCATCCGTCAGTCATAATTTTCCCATTTTTTAATATTTCCAAAATTTAAGCACAATTTACACATAATATTAAGAGAATTATTTGAAAACAGATCCAGACTCAATGTAATACTGTTCTATTCTATAAACGAAAGAGAAAAACGTTAATTTTTCTGTAGCAAAATGAATTTTCCTGCCATTTTATCCGAATCCGTGGGATAAATCTCCCCATTGTTGTTTATTGTATAAATTTTAAATCCCAATTTTTCGATATTATTTCTGAATTCAGAATCTTGAAATCCCTCCTCATAATCTAAAACGATTTTAATTTGTGGAGAACGTTTAATAATTTTTTGAGCGCCATTAATTGCATTAATTGCATTCTTTTTTTTGCTGATTCTCAAAAAGTCTATGTTCTGCAAATTTGGATAAAGTTCATCCAATGTAGTAACGCTTACTTTTAAAGCATTGAATCCTTTTTCTAGACTGTAATCGGAAGGTGCGATTGTTCCATATTCCGGAGATTCTTCATTTTTATACACCAAAAATCCTTCAAAAGATTTATCAGATATTGCTACAGTCCTAGTGAATACCCTGTTCTCGAAGCCGTTAGATTTTGCACTCAATTCAATGGTGTTATTATACTTTTCGAATGGATTTAACACATATATTCGCCCCGACTTAGAGATCAGTTTAGCTATAAGTAGCTGTTGTACTCCGATATCTTGGCTTACATATAACACCGTGTCCCCTTTTTTCAGATTTTTACTGAAATACGAGATTATTTCTTCTTCTTTAACTTCATTACTGATTTGATCATGGGAGAAAATATCACCATTTACTTTAATTTTTATGTCATCGAAAATAACCTTTTCCCGCAAATTTTTCAGATCAGATGAACTGTTGTCAACAACGATCTTACACTGTTTTCGATAACAGGAAATCGCGATAACCAAAGCTACCAGGACAATTACGGTAATCAACGCATACCGCAGAGCTTTGATCTTGAGATCTTCGGAAATTTCTTTCATAACAAATGCTCCCAGCTAAATTGTAGTCTATTGCATACAGGTTAACATAAAGTTAACAAATTTTACCAAGAATCATCTATTTTTATTTTTACAGATTTTTTCTTATGTTTGGCAGTAATAAATTCATCGTAAATTTTTAAGATTTGATATCCACCTATAGAATCTCCTTCATGAAAAGGTTGGCCGTTTATGTATGCAATATCATAGTGCATTATTCCGTTAAGTTGATAATGTGCTATCTTTGGCAGATTGAACATTTCTGGATACTCTTCTTCCTTGAAATTGTCCGGATCTATTTTATTTATGTAAAAATACTTTTGCAAATTTTTCGGAGGATAGAAGATACGGCAAGAAAGAGAAACCTGTAAGTATTTTTTCAGATTTTTAATTTTTATTTCATCAAAAGAAATTATTCCACCTATGTCGGTACGAAATTTGTCAAGCAGAGTATAAAAATCCTTTTCGTTATTAATTTCAAATTTTAATTTGAATGTTTGAGGGGAAATCTCTTTGAAGAGGACGGAAGTAAGAGAAAATTTTTTGAAAATATTAAAAATATCTTGTTTCAGATTTTCGTTTTTTTGAAATATTTTTTCCTTAGACTTTAAAAATTTTTTGAGGGTTGCATTTTTTTGAAGTTCATCCATTTTCGATTGTCGAATCTTTTCTAAAGCTGAAATTTTTTTATAATTACGAATTTTGAAGTTTTGATAACCATAAATCATGGTTAATGTAAATATAATTATAAGAAGATCCCTCAATTTAATTCTAGCCATAGTACTGCCTCAACAATCTGATCGGATCCTAGCTTTTCGTAAGACGAATTTGTTGCATAGTCTATCTTTATATTGCTTAGTTCTTTTATCTTTTTTAAGGACAATTCGGTTTTGATTTTCGCAAAATTGTGATCTAACTTCATAGCTTGAATTTTTATATCGTTTTGTTCACAAAACTTGGAGATTTTATTCCAGTTTAAGTTGTCATTTAAATTTGTGAGAAAACTCATCAATGGATCATAATTTTTTGATGACATATAAATCGAGAAATTTTCAGTTTTGATTTTATTATTAAGATTTTTCGGATGATAATTTTGATTATAAATTTCGTAGAAGTTATGGATTACTAACGAAGTTAAAATAAAAACGATAATCCACAAGAAATAACGAAGTAAGTTATGTTTTTTTTGAAAAATAGGCTCCATGCTATTATTTTGTTCAGCAAAATTTAACAAGTTATCAATGGTTATAAGCTTTGTATCTTCTATTTCCTCGATGGAAGAGAAGATTTTGGGAAAATTTATCCGCAATCTTTTTAAGTATCGTTTTGTGTTTTCGAGTTCTTGTACAATATTTTTAGGAATAAATCGACTTAAGACAATCGCTGGACCACATCCGACAATTATTCTGTACCCAGACCAGTCATGCCATCCGACGTATATCCATTCATCGGAGAATTTGATTTCTTTTTGCATTAAATAATCTGCAATTAAATTCTCTATTAATACATAACTTTTCCAGCGATTGTGAATAACGATTTTTTGGAGATATTTGGGGGAGCGTTTTAGAACACTGTGCCAATATAGATGATAGAAATCTGCGCCATATTTCATTTTGTATCGAAAAATTTTGAAGGCTTCAAATATTGAACAATTTTGAAGTCGTTCTACCGAAAATTCTGCCACATTTTTGTCGAGAATGATAAGATTCTCTCGAGAAAATTTTTTTTGATTATGTTTTTCTCCTAGGATATTCATTGTTGAATTACTCCTATGTAGTTATAGAGAGGAAAGATCAAGCTACTCAGAATAAAAATGAAAATTCCTCCGGTAAAAAGAGTTAATCCAATGCTAAGAGATCGTCCGAAAATTTCTAATTCGTGTAGAATTTCTTTATACAACTCATCCGATATATGTCGCATGCTATCTGGCAAGTTGTTACCTGCTTCGCCTACATAGAGAGCGGTTGCTATAGAAGGAGTAATGTATTTTGATGACGAAAATGTTTCAGAAATTTTGTATCCCGAAAGTATTTTTGATTTAACATTTTCAAAATCGTTTTTTATATCTTCAATTTCAATTGAATCAATTCCAAGTTTAAGAGATTTTATAAAATCCAACTTTGAATCCAATGCAATTTGCAGAATTTTGAAAAAATTCCAAAGTACAATTTTTTTCAAAATACTTCCGACCTTCGGAATTAATAACAAGTAATTTTGTAGATTTTTTCTGAATTTTTTGGATGACGAAAAACAAGCAAAACAGCAAAAAATTGCGACAATAAGTACTGTAAAAATTATCCCGAATACCGGAAGGTAATTTACTGCGAAATTGGTTAAAAAAGGAATTTCCCCACTGTTATAATCATCTAAAAGTGAAATTACTTGAGGTCCTAAAAATGTTATACAAATCCACATTATAATAATTGCGACAAGTGTGATAAATATTGGGTAGGCAAGGGCTGATTTTGCTTTTTCTTTCCATTCATTTTTCAATTTCAGAAAGGCTAAAATGTTACTGATTATTTCGGAGAGGCTTCCTGTTTTTTCTGCAGAATTTAAAAGTCCGGAGATAACTTTATCAAAAATAGAATTTTTAAAGGCTTCTTTTAGGGATTGTCCATTTTTCAAAGCATCAGAAACTTCCAATAATTTTACATTTAATATTTTGTTGTTTTGCGAATCAGCGAAACTATCAATGGCTTCATTTATTTTTAATCCACATCTTAGTTGAAAATCTATGTGCATAAAAAACACTAATAGCTCTTCTAATGATATTTTTGACGAAACACGGTGTACTTTTGCAATGTCTATGGGGATCAATTCCTTTTTGCAGATAGTTTTGTAGGCGACATGATCGCTATCGGCCAAAACAACCCCGGATTTCTTGTTTCCTTTTTTTGAAAGAGCTTCGTATTTAAAAATTTTCATGTCCCAAAACTCTCCTGACTTCTTGGATATCTGTCATATTGTTGTCAATAGCATTTTGAGCTGAAATTCTAAAAGTTTTATCTAACTCAAAATCTAAATCTCCAGCCAAAATTTTGTTTTTGAGTTGTTCTGAAAAGAAAACATATTCACTGATTGGAAAGCGACCTTCGTAATTATTTCCTTTCTTGTATCTTAAAAGTCTCTGTGAAAAGATTCCAATCAGAGATGGGATAAAATCCGATAAGTTTATTCTAAAGTCTTGTAGGCGACGAATTCCCTCGGCAGGTGTTGCTGCGTGCAAAGTCGCAATTATCAGTCGTCCCGTAAGAGAAGCGCGCACGGCCATAGCTGCGGTAGATTCATCTCGAATTTCTCCTATCAAGATAATATCGGGATCTTGTCGTAAAATTGATTTTATTCCATCTGAAAAAGTAACTATTCCTTCTTCTTGAATATCTAATTGTCGAATGCCCTCAATTTGATATTCTACCGGATCTTCCAGGGTCATTATATTTAAATCGGACGAATTTAAACTTTGCAGCAAGGAGTATAAGGTAGTGGTTTTTCCTGCACCTGTGGGACCAATTATGAGAAGAATTCCATTTGGATGAGAAATTGCTTTTTTCAACCAACAAAAATCATCATAATCAAAATTTAATTCAGCAAGGGATTTTATTCCGGAAGATAGATCGAAAATCCTAACTACGAAATTTTCTCCGAAAATTCCCGGATGAGTCGAAATTCTCAAATCTATTATTTTCCCGGCAATATGAATACGGGTGTGTCCACTTTGAGGTCGGCGACTCTCCGTGATATCCAAGTTTGACATGAGTTTCAGCTTGGATTGTATGCGAGTCCATGCTTCCTTTTCGATAATCTGAAAAGATTTTAAAATTCCGTCAATTCTAAATCTGACCCGAACAATATTTTCCATTGGTTCAAAGTGTATATCGCTGGCTTTTTGGTTAGATGCTTTGAAAAGAATTTTATTAAGGAGCATCATTGGATTGTATTCTATCGAATCGCTATCACTTTTCATAATTTCGATAAATTTTAAAATTTCGGTTTCTTTTGCTATAAAAAACTTTATTTCTCGATTTTTTATTTGAGATCTGATTTTATCCACAGCGATAATGTTTCCCGGATCTGATATCGCGACCTTTACCAAATTTTGATCTTCAAAGAATACTATTGCGCAACACTCAACAGCAGTTTCAGTTTTGAGTAATTTTAGAGTTTCTTCCTTTATATACAGGAATTCCAAATTGATTATTTCGATGCGATAAATTTCGGAAAGAATATTTACCAGATCTTCTTCGGAAATTAGCCCCATTTCCACTGCTTTTTGTCCAAATAAACGACTTGAACTTCTATTTGCTATAGCTGAAATTTGATCACGTGAAATAAGTCCTCGTTCCAGAAAAATTTCTCCGATAACTTTGTTCTCCTTCATCTTACAATCCGCAAAAAACCGAAACTAATCCGTTTAAACCATTTAGAATTGTACCTGATATTGGTAAGTAAAAATTTAATTTTTGTTACAGTTCTGGAAAAATATTCAACTGAGACATTGCCTCTGATAAAACGATTGCAGCAGAAATTGCCATGTTGATTGATCGGCGTCCCTTTACCATAGGAATCTTGACCATGGCGGAACAACGACTTAAATCTTCAGGGAAAAATCCATAATGTTCTGATCCGACCATCAAAATATCTCCATCTTGATATCGAAAACCATTATGAGCTACGGAAACATTATTCGCTTCCATCGCGATTATCCTTCGGTTTTGATATTTTTCGAGAAAAATCTCGAAAGAATCAATAACTTCATAATCTGCCGTTTGTATATAATCCATTCCCGCACGTTTTAATTTTGTATCGTTAAAAATAAAGCCGAAAGGTCTAATCAAATCAACATGAACGCCTAGGCAAGACGCCAACCGTAACAAAGTTCCGGTATTCTGTGGAATTTGAGGATGATAAACGGCTAGACTGATCATTAATCCTAATCTTCTGACTTGATTTCATTCAGAAACCATCGCGGATCAGAAGAACCTACCTTTTTGGAGAAGACCCAAATGTCTTTCCTACTTTCGACATAATCAGGACTTCCTTCTAAAATAGCACCATCTGCAGATCTCAAGGCCGTGGTTTGATCGGTAACAAACTCGACTGTGACATAGATATTATTATTGCTTACATTAACATCTACCAACTTTGTCTCAACGAATTGCAGGATACTTCCTTCCAAAGTTTCGCCTCGATCATGTCGGTCGTCAATTGCCAGAGAAAAAGCTTTAAAAGTTCTTGGAGACAACAGTCCTTTCAAAGTAGCTTTATCTCCTTCAGCATATGCTTTAAAAACTAATTCAAAAACCTTCTCAGACTTTTTTAGAAAATCTTTTTCGTCAAACCTTGGACAACTCCGAGAAATCGTTTTGCATATTCTCTCTTGTTCTGAAATTTCCTGGATTTTTGCATCCTCCGCAGCCGGATCATTAAGACTTTCCCTCTTTATTTTAAATCCAACATCAACTCCGAGAATTTCGTTTAATTTAACTAATAAGGCTAAGGTAAGTATTGCAAAAAAAAGGGTAATCATGCCTGATTAGTTTCTCCTTTTGCCTTTTCGAGGGATGCAATTGCTGCGTCGAGTTCGACCTGTGAACAAAACCCAAGCAACACCGGATCTCTCGGTTTTAATTCATTTATTCTTGCATGAGTTCTTTCTCGGATAGAAGCAACAGTACTTTTTGTTGTTGATAACAATGAACAAATTACTGAATCAGGCATATCCGGATAGTACTTGAGCAGCCATGCCACTGCATCCGGGCGTTCCTGCCTTTTTCTTAACGGGACATATTTCTTTTTACTCTTTTTCCTTAATGCCGTAATAGCCGGTGATGACATAAATAACCGCGCATTTGGATTTTTTGAGCATCTTTCAATCTCTTCAGCGGTTAATTGTCCCATTTTTATCGGATCAACACCAATCATTCCCACAGATGATTGCTCATCAGCTAAGGCTTGAACTTCCAAAACATGTAGACCGCAAAACTGAGCTATTTGTTCAAATGTCAGGGCGGTATTATCAATTAACCAAACGGCAGTGCCCTTAGGCATAATAGGTGCTGTTGTCATAATAAAATCCAATTATAAATTCCGAAGTGTATTCTACAACTTTTACTTTGGAATCTCAATAATCTTCGCGATAAGAACTTTTTAAGAGTTAGTAGATTTCAATTTTTTTGCGATAAATTCTGGAGCATTTATAAGCGCTCGTTTTTTATTTCCGTCGTAAAAAGCATGTTTTGTTTCAGCTTTAGATATTAACTTTCCAGTTTCTTTATCCTTTATCGTGTATTTTATCACCAGAAAATGATCGGCTTTTACCAACTCGGCAGTTATTGCGATTTCCTGGTTGAAATGGCATGGGTAAGAATATTTTATTTTTAAACAAATTAGAGGAATTTGATAATTTCTTTCGTAGATTTCCTGATAAGAAAATCCTAGTTTTTTGAGAAGTTGGCAACGCGCATCTTCATAATATTTGCAATAATTTCCGTGCCACATGACTCCCGTCAGATCTACATCACAAAAATCAACTTTTCTAATAATAGTTTCCTGCATTTTATCGTTCCGTTTAGCAATACGTTATGATTCTCCCAAAACTATTATAATATTCGGTTAAGTTTTGTAAAATGAAATCAGATTTTTAAAATTAATATTCCAACAAACGACCTCTATCGTTCCATTCTCCAAACATGATATTTTGCTTGGTTTTTTTTATAAAATTTTTTAGGCGATGTTCATACATTACCTTGTTGCGTTTTGTTCTCTGAATGGAGTCAATTCTTACTCGCTGATATAAAGTAGGAAACTTTTGAAAATTTTCCCAGGTCTGCTGATCTTCTTGCAAAGCTTTAAAAACATCGGGATCGATGATGAAACTCTCTTCAGACATATTCGGCAGAACTGCTCTTCCGGCAGGAGTCATCAATCCAAGTTTTTCCAATCGGCGACATCGTTCTTTATTTAGTTCAGACCAACGACTATTTTTTCGTCTAGGTGAAATTTTTTGAATATGTCCGATACCTTCAGCATTCTTGTGCACGCTGTCTATCCAACCGAAACAAAGAGCTTCTTCAACAGCGTCCAGATACCAAAATGAAGTTTCATCTTTCGGAATTCCCCGTTTTACAAACACCCAACATTCAGTTTCTCTGTTGTGATTCTTCGCAAGCCATGCACGAAATAAACGGCGATTATCCATCTCGTATAGAATATTCTCAGGCATATTATATTTTAGTCCAAAACAGATTCAGCTTCCTTTAGAATTTGATCAATAATTTCCTGAATAGATTTTTCTTCTTTGATGAGTTCAACAATTTGTCCTGACATCAGTGAACCGCGATCTGTATCCCCTTCGCGGACGGCACGTCTTAGAGATCCTGCCCAAAAATGCTCCAGAGAAAGTCGACCATTGTTGGCAGCGACTTCTCCTCTTTCGAATTTTTGTAAAACTTCTCTTTGCTTTTGCACGAACTCTTCTGTTGCAATATTTTCCAGAGCGCGTACCGGAGCGATATTGAATTTCTTATCGAGCTGTACAGGCAAAACGGCATTTCTTCCACTGGCTCTAAAATATGCTTTCTTGAAATTTTCATGAGCGATTGATTCTTTGCAACAAGCGAAAACAGTTCCCAATTGGCACCCTGCTGCTCCGATTTTCAGCAATCCCGCAACCAATTCTCCTCTCAATATTCCTCCGGCAACAAAAATCGGGTATTCATTCAAGTTTAAAAGAATATCTTGGATTAAAATCATTGTAGAAAGAGGCCCGACATGACCGCCGGCTTCGCTTCCTTCAATTATCAGAGCATCGATTCCCTGCTTGAATAATCTTTTTGCGATTGACTGAGATGGAGCAAATGCCATAGCTTGCGAACCATAGCTATGAATTTTTTCAATCGTGCCTTTTTCCGGGATACCTCCCGCCAAAATTACATGAGAAACTTTTCTCTCTCCGCATACATCGATTAAGTCATTGATCTTCGGATTCATTGTGATAATGTTAACACCGAAATTCTTGCCTGTCTTTTGTTGAGTTGCAATAATTTCTTCTCTCAACGAATTACCATCCATTGCCCCCGAGGCCAGTACACCGAACAGTCCTGCATTTGAAAGAGCTGAAGTCAAATTTGATTCGGAAATCCAGGTCATAGCTCCGCCCATGATAGCGTACTTTGACCCTAAAATTTTCGTTCCGCGCTCCATCAATTTTAAAATTTTTTCATTCATTTTCCTAACCCGCAACTTTTATGCAAAACATCTATGGACTTCAAAAGGCTTTCCGTCAACACGATTAAATTTAGTCCATTCTTTCGGATCGAGCAATAAAAAACTTCAATTTTCGATCTGTTCAAATCTGATATGATTTTTTCATGATCGTCTTGATTGAAATTTGAGCCGATTACACTGATTCTTGAAAAGTTTTTACGAACCATTTCCTGCTTTATATCTAATATATGATTTTCTTTAGATAACAAACTCTTCATTAATGGAACTTTCTGACGATCGATTAAAAGGCTGAATTTTCCATCAAGAGTTTTTATGATCTCGCATCGAATAAAATGCTGTTCAAGTAATTTAATTATTGAGAGATGAGATTTCAGTGTATGACGTATTTTGAACTGAGAAAGATTTTGAGTGACAGCTAACCCGCTAAATTTTTTTTCTGGGATATCTGAACAGATTATCGTTCCTTCATGTTCAACAAAGCTCGAAGCGACGCGAATGCGGACATTCTTTTTCATCGCATAATCAACCGATTGCTCTTGCAGTACCTTAGCTCCTAGCGCAGCCATTTCTTTCATTTCATTATAGTGAATTTTATCTATACAGCGTGCTTGTGGATATAAATTCGGATCAACGGTATAAACTCCATCGACATCTGAATAAATTTCGCAAAGATCTGCTTTTAGCGCGTCAGATATTGCGACAGCAGTTAAATCTGAACCTCCTCGTCCTAACGTTGTAACTCTGTTTTCCGGACTAATTCCTTGAAATCCGCACACTACAGGAATGATTCCACTTTTTAAATCCTTCACGAGATTGTTTGGATTTACCGATTGAATAACTGCTGATCCATATCTACAAGATGTTTCTATCGGAATCTGCCATCCCGCATAAGATCTAGATTTCAATCCCATGTTTTTTAATGTGATTGATAGGAGTCCTGCGGTTACAAGTTCTCCGGAAGATACTACACTGTCGTATTCAGCATCTCCTTCGGCACTTCCCAGATCATGGGCATATTCTACGAATCTGTTGGTGACACCAGCCATTGCAGATACAACTACTGTGACAGGTTGCATCCTATAAGATGTCGCAATCAATTCCGCCACGCGTCTAATCCTTTCCAAAGTCGCGACCGAAGTCCCTCCAAATTTTTGAACGATACAATCCATCAATATTCCTTAAATACTTTTCAGAATGTTTTGCAAGCCATCCTTTTAATCAATAACCATGAAAATTCTCATTTATTCGTTAGCCAATTTAGGTAATTTCATAAAGTTAATTAGATCACGTAATTCCTGACGAGCGGCCACATGAGAAATGTTCAAATCGACACCCTGAGATTCTAAATCTAGCAGGGTCAAACCGGAGATAAACAATTCTTTGAAAATAACACGTTCGCAAAATCCATTACTCAATCGAAATCCGATTCTTCTGGAAAGAGCTTCTAAAATGGTATTAACGTTTTTTCTATTATTGGAATAGAGAGGAGACATTCTGTTCTTAACGACAATCCAATCGATAGGTTTCGCTCGTCGAATTGCACGAGATTTACGCTGTTCCCAGACCATTTCCGCATAAATGCTAGGTCTCATCGAGTGATTATCTCCCTTATTTACTCTTACTAAAACATCAATATCAATAAGACTTTCGTTAACAGGAGTAATAAGAGTGTCGGCATACGAATGCATTGTTCGAGACAAAAACGTATCGTTGCCGGGAGTATCGATGATAAGGTAATCGCAAGATCTAAGCTTATTGAGAGCGGTTTTGGCTGACTCCAAGTCTTTTTCCTGCGAGGTTTTGATATTTGTTTCCGATGAATCTTTTAGGATTGCTATGTGCTCAGATAATTTTATGTTACTGGAACCATTATTTTTTCTATTTTCGAAATATCGAGTGAAAGTTCCCTGCCTGGCGTCTATATCTATTGTACCGACTTTCAGCCCCTGATTTAAAAGATAAACAGCGACATGCATCGCAATAGTGGACTTTCCGGTTCCGCCTTTTTCATTCCCCAGAACTATAACGTAGGGTCTCATTTCCTTTCTCCTTCTGAATTTTCTTTTTATAGATAACGATGGCCGCAGTGATCACTCCAATTGACAATGTTGCGATCAAAATTGTTGCCAACGCATTGACCTCCGGAGATATTCCGAATCGCAAACTTGAAAAAATTACCATCGGTAAGGTTGTTGCTCCTGGACCGGCGACAAAACTTGCTATTACAACATCATCCAAAGATAAGGCAAAAGCCAACAACCATCCCAAAATAATAGAAGGGGCGATCATCGGTAGAGTGACTACGAAAAAAACCTTTAACGGAGATGCTCCCAAGTCCAAGGCGGCCTCCTCGATTGATTTATCTAAATCTTGTAATCGGGATTGGACGACCATTGTGACATACGACAAAGTCAAGGTGGTATGAGCAATTATAACTGTCATGATACCGCGATTAGGCCATCCAAAAATTTTCTTCATTCCCACAAATAGCATCAGTAAAGACAATCCCATAATAACCTCAGGCATAACTAATGGGGAAGTGATCGATCCAACGAATAAACTTTTTCCCTTAAACCTCCCAAATCTGGTGATTATCATCGCAGCCATTGTGCCTAGAATCATGGAAATCGTTGCTGAAATTCCCGCTACTTTTAAGCTGGTCCACGTCGCATGCAAAATGATTTTATTGGAAATTAACTCTCGATACCATTTTAGCGAAAAACCACCCCATGTGCTCAGATATCGCGATTCATTGAAAGAGTAAATTACGATGCAAAGCAGTGGAATGTAAAGGAACATATATCCAACTAAAAGGAAAATTTTCGACCACGAAAATTTCATTGCAGTTCCTCCTTTGTGGATACCAATTCCCTTTGTCTTTGAGCCAATACTATGGGTAAAACAACAAAGATCAGCAAAATTATCGAAAGAGCCGCTGCTGTTGGCCACGAAAGATTACAGAAAAATTCGTTCCAAACTAAACGTCCAATGGTAAGGGTTTGAGCATCGCCCAGTAGTTCTGGAATAACAAACTCTCCAATTGCCGGAACAAAAACTAGTGCGGATCCAGCGAAAATGCCAGGCATAGCGAGCGGAACGATTATCGCAAAAAATGCTTTAAGAGGAGTACATCCTAGATCATAGGCAGCTTCTATCATAGAATAATCGATTTTTTCTATAGCGCTGTACAAGGGTAATATCATAAATGGTAAATATGAGTAGACGATTCCTAAGCACGCTGCACAAGTGTTATTCATGAGAGGCAACGGAGCAGATATCCAATTAAGTTTCATCAAAATGTTATTTATAACACCGGCAGGACTCAATAACACAATCCAGGCATACACTCGAATTAAAAACGAAGTCCAGAAGGGGAGTACTACGAGCATCAGTAGAATTGACCGATACTTTCTGGAAGATCTGACGATCGAATATGCCATCGGAAAACCCAAAATTAAGCAACAAATAGTACAAGCTCCAGCAATTAAAATCGAGGTAGCAAATCCTTCCATGTACATTTCATCGGTAAACAACGTCAAGTAATTCCCGAGATTCAGTCTCATTTGCAAAGTTGCCCCTGAAATCCAATCAATAATTGATGTATAAGGAGGAGTAGCCAAAACTTCTTCCGAGAAACTGATTTTTATCAAAATTAAGCAAGGACAGATGAAAAACAAAAAAATCCAAACATACGGAATCAAAATGATAAAATTGCGCCCACCGAATTTTTTCAAAAATTCGTTACACCAATAGATCATTTTTTCCTCGATTCGGTACATCAAATCCCTTTTCGATACAAGAAACACTTGGAATTCTAGCATAATCTCAAAATGACTGCTATAGCTTTGTAGAGTGCAATTCGATTCGATTAGGTATAAAATACGATGTAATAGCAAAGATTAAGATTATGTTGGAAAAAATTCACAAAAAGTTGAAAGAGTTAGTTTTGGATTGGCTAAAAGAGCTGGAAATTCAACATCGGTATTCCGAGAACACAGTAATTTGCTATCGTCGAGATTTGTTTGATTTCTTTGATTTTTTAAACCTACACGAAGGAGTTATGGTCGATTTAGATGTTTTGAAAAACTTAAAATTGGTGGATTTTCGTGCTTGGCTTGCACATAGATCTGAGAAGAATCTATCTGCACGTTCCAATGCCAGAGCTCTATCTTCGGTGAGGTCTTTTTTTTATTATCTTGCCAAGTTAAAATTCATAGATACGAAAGTCATTGACTCGGTGCATCGCTCAAAATTATCTAAACTGCTACCAAAACCGATTCCTGAAGATAATATTATAAAATTTCTGAATCAAGAGTTTTATTTTGAAAACGATCCTTTGTGGGTAACAAATCGTGATCGAGCTCTTTATACGTTATTGTACTCGACAGGATTAAGAATAAATGAAGCATTAAGTATTTGTACAAAAGATATAGAATCGGAGATGAAAATAAGAGGGAAGGGGAAGAAAGACAGAATAGTTCTGTTATTGCCCATAACCTTAGAACGTATTAAGACTTACATTCACACCTGTCCATACGATTTAAGAGAAGGATTTTTATTCCTTGGAGTGAAAGGCAAGAAATTATGCGCTTCGGTAGTGGATGTGCGTTTGAAGAAGTTGCAAATCCTTAATAATTTGCCTGAACATTCGAGTGCACACGCTTTTCGTCACAGTTTTGCAACTCATTTGGTACAAAAGGGAGCAGATCTCCGTTCAGTGCAGGAATTATTGGGGCATGAATCCCTAGAAAGTACACAAATTTACACGGATGTGGATGATTATAATTTGTTGAAAATCTACGAAAAAACACATCCTTTGGAGAATGAGTGATTTAACTATTTGTTAATAAAGTTCCGATATAAATGACAGAAGTTGTAAGGAAAGAAAAGGATGGTTGCCAAATTACCTGGTTGCGGAATCTTAAATAGTGGAGGTATCCAGCCCTTAAAATCAAATAGTTATAAATATAAAATTGCTTTGTTTTTTTCTTTGATGTCTTTCCTTATTTTGCTGATTTTTAAGATCATACCGCTTCCTTTGGCATATTTGCCAGAATCGTGTCTATTTGATTTCATAATGCATAAAAAACAGCGAATAGCATTGGTGGCTCCTTATAATGGTATTGCTGAACGCCAAGTATATAGATACCTTAGTTGTGCCCTCAAAGAGTTGGGATACTGTCCTATCTGTGTGTATGGTGCTGCAACGATTCGAACTCTGTCTAGCCTTATGGATATAGATGTTTGCATAAATTCTTCTCAAGGTATTATTTGTCCGAAAAGTTCATATAATTTTTTGATTGCTCATTATGAAATGAAAGAAATAAGAAGGAAATATGACGCTATACTCTCTGTTTTATCTAAAGAAAAATTAAAAAAACTCTTTCCCAATGAAGTGGTAGTTCCCTTTTATTTTTCAGTACCTTCGACGAAGTTTAGTGATAATCTTAAAACGCGTCTCTTTTTCGGTGGTGATGCATGGGATAAGTATAGGAAATCAACAGTTGCTAAACTATATAAGTTTCTTGATCGTACGGGATATTTTGATTTATACGGAACTAAAGGTTTCGATTTAACTTCTTACAGGGGATTCATTCCATTTGGAGAAAGTACAGTTTTAAATGCAATGAGAAGAAGTGGAGTTGCTTTAGTATTGCACAGTAATGTACACTTCGAAAATGATATACCGACGGCTCGTATTTTTGAGGCAGTTGCGGCTTCAACAGTTGTTATTACCGACAGGCTCCCGTTTATAGTTAAGAATTTCGGGAATACAGTACTGTATATAGATAGAGATCGGTCTCCGGAAGAAATATTTAAACAAATTGATAAACATATGCAATGGATTCTTTCTCATCCGGAGGAATCGATAGAGTTGGCTAGAAGGTCTCATGAAATATTTATCAAAAACTTTACTTTAGAACGGATTATGAAAAACGTTATGAAAAATTACGAGAATTCAAAAAACAAACAAATTGACTCGTCCAGGTAAAGGCAGCTAGTTTAAATTTGTCTTTGCTGACCATTCTGGATCAATTGCATTCCCAGGTGTTCTTACCTGATGCTTGTTATATCCGGTAATGTCGACGCTGTAAATTCTTTCACGACGAGAATAATCTTGCTGTGAATACATAATTACGCGTCCGTTTGGTGCCCAAGTTGGTCCTTCCACAAAATACCCGGAAGCGAGCATTCTTTCAGTGGAACTATCTGTATCATTTGGACGAATTACCCCAATGAAAAATCCTTCCCGTCCGAACTTTGTGAAGGCTATCCAATCACCCCGCGGGGACCAAACCGGCGTTGCATAACGACCTTTTCCGTAAGAAAGTCTTTTTATATCAGAGCCGTCAGCATTCATGATATACAACTGTTGATTACCTCCGCGATCTGAGTTGAAGACGATGTACTTTCCGTCAGGTGAATAGCAAGGAGAGGTATCGATGCAGAAGAATTTTCGTGCATCAGTTATTCTTACAAGTTGTCGTGAATCAATATCGTATCTGAAAATCGAGGAAACGGCACGTCCATTTCTCGTCTTTTCAGATAGACTGAAAATTAAATTTTTTCCATCAGGAGAGTATCTCGGAGCATATGTCATACCCTTGAAGTTCAGTCCCTGTATCATTCTTTTGTTTTTCAAATCGTATCGATAAACCTGAGCACTCAACGGAATGCGGCGACCGTTAACTATCTTCTCCTTGTATGAGAAAAAGGATAATTCGTTCCCATTGGGAGAAAGTCTAGGTGTTAAAACAATAGTATTTCCATTGGTTAGATATTGGTTATTATACCCATCCTGGTCCATGATCGCCAGACGATGCTTTTTCTGTCCACGTCCATTTTTTTCGGTTGCGACGTACAAAACTTTCGTATCAAAATACCCGACCTCTCCGATGATTCTTTCGTATATCGCGTTTGCGACCATGTGAGCTGCTTTTCGCCATTCTTTTATGTCTCCCGAAATTGAAAAAACTTTGATTTTTTCAGAGGAAGATATGTCATATAATACAAACTCAACAGAAAACTTGCTGTTAATTAGCTTTGTTTCTGCATTCATAAGATATTCTGCATTAATTGTTTTCCATAGAGAAAACGTCGGAATTTGACTGACTCCCTTCAAATTCTGCATGAATGCATCACGGGGAATGGATCTAAATAATCCTGTACTCTGCAGATCGTTCGAAACCACGCTCAAAAATCTATCCTTGAGCGAATTGATTCCATCATTGAGATGAAGTGCTATGTTAATTGGTTTCATAATTCCTTCGTTGATATTGACTACCACGGTCTTGTCTTCTGCTCTACAAACGGAAAACATCAATACACAACACCATACTGAAACTATTTTCTTGACGAAGGACTTCATCTCCTAACCCCCAACGCTTTATCCGTGTTAAAACTAAATTCAAAGTTTCTAAATAAATGCATCTTCTCCGGCGGTATCTTCAACGGACTGGCTTGCAAAATCGCCCTTTTTGCGCTATCCGCCGCAGATTTGAATACACTGTCGGAATTATACCGAGCTCTGTCGATAATTTCTATAGATGAAGCAGGAACTTCTCCATTATCTTTTACTTTTATTTTTATTCGGATTATTAAGGTTTCGGCATTTTTGACTCCTCCCGCCACGACCCAATGCGGAATGATTTGACTGCTGATGATAGTGGCGTCGCTGTCGGTGATCCCCATTCCATCACCGTAGGATCCCAGTCCATTTCCATTACCTGATCCACTTCCCTTTCCGGATAACGATCTGCCCAAGTTTTTTTTCTCTTTTTTGAGCATTTGATCGAAAGCAGAATTCTTTTTTTGTTGTTCTTTTTTTCTTGCCTCATCATTTTTTTTGATTACATCAGCGATTTTCGCTAATCGTTTCTTTTTCGCTTTGTTTTTCTTTTCAATTCGCTTTATGGCTTCCAAGCGTTTTTTTCTTCGGCGTGCTGCTTCCTTCTTCTTTTTGAGTTTTTCGTCACGAAGTTTCTTTCGTTTTTCCTTTTCGAGACGTCGCTTTTCTTCTTGCTCTCTTTGATGCCGTTCTTGTTTCTCTTTCTTTATCTTCTCTTGCTCGAGTTTTTCTTTTTCCAAGCGAAGAGTTTTTTCGTTTTGTAATTCCGGAGGTAGTGCGTTTTCGGATTCTTGTTCTGATCCTTCTTCTGGCTCGGGTGCTGGCTCGGGGTCTGACTCCGGTCCTGGCTTTGGTTCTTCTAGTTCAGGACTTGGTTCGACGATGCTCGGACCTTCCACCAGTTGCTCTTCATGAGCTTCTTCTTGTTGTAGCTGTGATTCGGGTAAAGGCTCATTGACCGGCTGTTTCTGTTCAGTTTCTTTCGTTTGAATGACTTCGGATTCAGGAAGTTTTTGTTCAATTTCAGAAGGTTGTTCTTCAATTATCGGACGTTTGTCATAATCATCCAGTGCTTGCTGCAACTCAGCAGCTCCTGCCAATTCGACATTTAGGAACATGTCATTGTTAATTTGCGGTTCGAAAATATTCAGACATCCGAGTGCCAGTATTAAACCGTGAATCGCCGCTGATGCTAATCCTGCTGTTGCTAGATTTTTGTTTTTTTTATTTGCGGACGCCATGCTTTCCCTTGTTTTTTGGTAGTTCTGTCACCAAAACAACTTTCTTAAATCCCGAGCTGCTGATTTTTCCCATCAATTTCATAATTACGCCGTAGGGTAGAGATTTATCTCCTTTCACAAATATTTTCGCGTCAGTTTCTCCTGCAATGGCCTTCAGTTTCGCGGCGATGGTGTCGACATCTACTTCAATTTCTCCGACGTAAACTTTTCGTTCAGCATCGATGTGTACTACAATCGGTTTCTCTTGAGATTCGGCACTCGGAGCATTGGCTTCGGGAAGGCTGACTTTAACTCCGACCGTCAGCAAAGGAGCTGCGACCATGAAAATTACTAGAAGTACGAGCATGACATCGATCATAGGAGTGACATTCATTTCACTCATGAGAGTTTTTTTTGATTTGGCAGACCTCCTGACTTGCAAAGCCATGTTAATCCTCCGAATCTTCCATTTTACGGGAAATTATTGCTGAAAACTCATCAACGAAAGCTTCCAATCGAGAACGGTATCGATTTATTTCGTTAGCAATTTTGTTGTAAGCAACGACGGCAGGAATTGTGACGATTAATCCTAGAGCTGTTGTGAATAATGCCTCTGCAATTCCGGGAGCGACCGCTGCTAAATTTGTGTTTTGAGAGATTCCGATAGCTTCGAAGCTGTTCATGATTCCCCAAACTGTTCCGAATAAACCGATAAACGGAGCTGTTGATCCCACGGTGGCTAAAAATCCCAAATGTTGTTCCAGATAATCGATTTCACGTCCGACGGTTACTTCCATGACCCTAACTACTCGATCTCCGAGAGAAATTCCGCCGATTTCAGTTTTGATTTTTTCTTTCGCTCTTTTCCACTCTTTCATTCCTGTGATGAACACGGATACAAAAGGATCGTCTGACCTGGAATTGACATTTTCGAAGAACACGTCTATGGACCCACAGTTCCAAAATGCATCTTCAAAACGACTTGCATTTTTTTTGAGTTTGGACAAAAGCGAAAATTTCGCGAACATAACGGTCCAACTCCAGAAAGAACAACCAATCAAAAGGATAATTATGAATTTCACCACCCACGATGCCTGCGAAAAAAGGCTGAACATCGAAAGTCCCTGATTAGCAACCATTGTTGCTTCTTCTACTCCCATCATTGAAACAAATCTCCGTTATCAAAATTTTCCCTTTTCGAAACCATTTTGGGAACCTCTCCCAAGTACTTATAACCTTCTATCGTGAGAACTCTGCCTCTAGCTGTGCGCTGCACCAATCCCCTCTGAAGAATATATGGCTCAATGACTTCTTCCAGTGTTTCTCTTTTTTCCGAGAGGACTGCCGCAATGGTATCGACTCCCACAGGCCCGCCATCGTAAAAATCAAGAATACATTTCAAATATTTTCTGTCCATAGAATCCAAGCCGCTCGCGTCAACATCCAGTCGATTCAGAGCGATATCGGCAATTTCTC
>ODAI010217867.1_pt1 | contig 20527 bp, 14 predicted proteins | sample 1539321 | NCBI WGS metagenome assembly ODAI01 (sample SAMN02144231, study PRJEB22623) | gut metagenome | biome: sheep rumen | host: Ovis aries | place: New Zealand
CAAAGCGTGTGGAGGCTGCCAAGGATATTGACCATGTGAAGGACGTGTACCGCAAACGTGCTGCCGTGATTGGGTTCCGTTGTGGGGTGATTCATTTTCTGCTGTCGGGCCACGAATCGAAGGCGACCATTGACTTTGCATTGATGATGGCTGAATACACGCTGGAGCAACAAATCAAGGCGTTTGGTGAGGCGTTGCAGAACGAATATGTTGAGGCAAAGAGAGAGTGCCAGCGTTATGGAGCCAATCACTCGGTGTTCGACCAACTGCCGCCTGTGTTCACCTTGGACGACTTGAAGGCCATGAAGGACGGTTATTGTTCCATCAAATCCATGCGCGTGATAGTCTCCCGCTGGCGTCGAGACGGTTGGATTGAAAAGGCCGACTCGAAGCATTGGAAGAAGGTGGCGGTGAGCTAAAATGTAACATTATAACATTGTAACATTATAACATTAAGCTTTTTCAATGATTGTAATGATGGAACCGATATTGAAAAGAATAGCGAAAAAGATGGATTATACTATCGGCAAACTCTACATAGCCTCCCCTACGGGGGGAGGTTTGGAGGGGGCTTTGAGTTTGGAGGAGGCTTTCTGCGACACCCTCGAGCCTCCTTGCTTGGAGTGGAAGACTCCTATGCCGATGGAAGCAGTAATGAGAATGCCTCAAATGTGTGAGCGTCTGAAACCGTTTGCGATTCCGCCTGGGCGCTACGCGGTAGTGATTTCCTACTCACCGAAGTTCAAACAATGGTTGCCCATTCTGCTCGGTGTTCCGATGTTCAAGGGCATCAGGATTCATGCGGGGAACACGGCGGAGGACACTGAAGGCTGCATTCTGGTGGCCGAGAACCGCAAGAAAGGAAGGGTGCTGACCCCCCGCCTCTGGCTGAACCGACTGAAGGAGAAGATTGTGGAGGCGAAGGAGAGAGGGGAAGCGGTGTGGATAACAATCTCATGATTTGACGATTTGACTATTTTACTATTTGACAATTTACTATTTGACCATTTGACGATTTGACACTAAACAAAGAGGGTCACTGACTCGGGAGAGTGCGGTGGCTCTTTTATCTAACCTTACGATTGGAATCTTATCTAACCTTACGATTGGAATCTATTGGGGTTGGGTGGGGTCGTCGAGAATGCTCAGGAAGCGTTCCACGAGGATTCCCCGGTTCTTGTCTCTCATGTCGCGGTTCAAGTCAATCAGCTGATACACGCCGTCCATGGCGCGCCGCGTGCACTCCACCAACGACAGCCCGTCGAGCAGATGGGCAATCAGGATGGCTGAAAAGAGGTCGCCAGTGCCATGAAAAAGGCCGGGGATGACTTCGTACTGCAAACGGAAATACTCGCCGCTGAAATGGTTGAAGCCCACCACGCAATTCTTGCCTTCGACGAGGCAACTGGTGATCAGCACCGACTTCGCGCCTATGCGATGAACACCGTCGAGCATACGCTTGGCCTCTTCCCACGAGATGCCGTCGGGTTGGAAGGGAATGCCCGTCAGCAGGGCTGCCTCGGTGTAGTTGGGGAATGTGAGGTCGGCCACCGCCACCATCTCGCGCATGAGCTCCACGTTGCGCTCTGTCATTCCGTTATAGAAACGACCGCCATCGCCCATTACGGGGTCCACGAACACCAGTGTTCCGCGCTGTTCGCTCTGTTCACGGCAGTAGTCGGCCATCAACCGCGCCTGTTCCTCGGTGAACATGCAGCCGGTGCAAATGGCATCGTAGGAGAATCCCAGCTCCTTCCACACGGGGAGTGTGCCACGTATGTAGTCGGTTGTGTCCATGATGTTGAACCGTCCGTAGTCGAACGTATTCGACACCAATGCCGTAGGAAGGTTGAACGTGGGGTGTCCCAGATAACTCAATATCGGCATCATGGCTCCCATTCCCACCTTCGAATGGCCCGCCATGTCGTTTACCAGCAGTATCCCTTTCTTCATCCTTGACGCTTTATCTCTTCTTTTTTACACTTCGAATTTGAAAATCGCTGCAAAGTTAACGTTTTTTCCACACATTCCGTTCCCTATATTCACATTTTTATTGATGAGACGGATGGAAACAATCTTTTTGGGTGTTGGGGGCGGTGCATGAAAAACGGAAGCTGCCGCAAAGAGCAACTTCCGTAGTTATGGGTTTTTGGTGAGTGGCAAGTGTTAAGCCAGACGCTTCTCCAGACGCTCGCGAATGGCGGCGATGAAGCCTGCCGAGTTGACAGCCGTGGGGGTGATACCCTCCATGAGGTTGACGAGGTCTTTAGTGCAGATGCCCTCGTTGAGCGTGTCGAAGCAGGCAGCCTCCAGCTGGTCGCCGAAGTTCTGCAGAGCCTCGTTGCCGTCCTTCTCGCCACGTTTGCGCAGCGCTCCGCTCCATGCGAAGATGGTGGCCATGGGGTTGGTTGACGTCTCTTCACCAGCGAGGTATTTGTAGTAGTGGCGGGTCACGGTGCCGTGAGCAGCCTCGTACTCGTAGTTGCCTTCGGGTGAGACGAGCACGGAGGTCATCATGGCGAGCGAGCCGAAAGCGGTGGAAACCATGTCGCTCATCACGTCGCCGTCGTAGTTCTTGCAAGCCCAGATGAAGCCGCCCTTAGAACGTATAACGCGTGCCACAGCATCGTCGATGAGGGTGTAGAAATACTCCAATCCGCGGTGCTCGAACTCGTCTTTGTACTCTTGGAACACCTCATCGAAGATGACGCGGAACTGGGCGTCGTACTTCTTGGAGATGGTGTCCTTGGTGGAGAACCACACGCTCTGGTTGATGTCAAGAGCGAACTTGAAGCACGAGTGTGCGAAGGAGCGGATGGACTTGTCGACGTTGTGCATTCCTTGTATCACGCCAGCGCCCTTGAAATTGTGGATGACCACTTCTTGGTGTGCGCCACTCTCGCCATCGAACACCAACTTGGCAACGCCTGGCTCATCTACGCGCAGCTCCACACTCTTGTAGACATCGCCATAGGCGTGACGTGCGATAGTGATGGGCTGCAGCCAATTGCGCACCGCGGGCTTGATGCTGGGGATGGTGATGGGTGTGCGGAAGACCGTGCCGTCGAGAATGGAGCGGATGGTGCCGTTGGGCGACTTCCACATCTCGTGGAGGTTGTATTCCGTCATGCGCTGTGCGTTAGGTGTGATGGTTGCACACTTCACGGCAACGCCATACTTCTTCGTGGCCTCAGCCGAGTCGATGGTAATCTGGTCGCGTGTCTCATCGCGCTTCACCAGCCCGAGGTCGTAGTATTCGGTCTTCAAGTCAACGAACGGAAGAATCAGTTCGTCTTTAATCATCTTCCACAAGATGCGGGTCATCTCGTCGCCATCCATCTCAACGAGAGGCGTGGTCATTTGAATTTTTTCTTTCATGTTTTTGTTGTTTTATGATGTATGATTTATAATGTTCAGTATATTGACGTTCAACAAACAGCATCGAAGAACAGCACCAGAGCCAGCATGTCGGCACAGCCGCCGGGGGATATGTTCGTGCTCACGAGCGAGGCGTTCAGCCGCTTGAGCCCATATTCCGAGAAGTCGGCCAACAACCTTTGCGCCTCCTCTTTCACACGCCCAGCCGCCTCGGCTCCACCCCGATAGAGAATGTTGGTGTCGTCTAATGCGGCCATGATTCTCAGCAGCGTTTTGTGCAGGCCGTAGGCATCGTCTTTGTGTTCACGATAGAAGGGAAGCCAGTCGGCAAACAACAGTGGCCAAGCCTCTTGTGCCGCAGCCAATGCGCCTCCTGCGCCGTGGCGGGTTCTCACTACGCTGCCGTGAGTTCCTTCAGCCATGGGAAACCGTTTTGCCGTGGCAGATATCTCTTTCCGCAACTCTTCAGCACTAAGCCGTCTGTCACGATGGAGCAGGAACGAAGCCACAGCCACCGACAAGCCCAAGGCAAACAAGGCGCCGCGGTGGGTGTTGACGTTCCCCGTGGCCTCTAGCATCGCCTTTTCGGCGTTGCGTCCCATTTCCTGCAATCGTGGGATATCCAAGCCATCAGCAGCCAGGACTGCCATCTGCATGAAGAAGGGTCGCAAGGCGCTGATGCTGCGTTTCATCGTGTTGTAATCCATGTCGCGTTGGGCGCCATTGTCGTAGCGGTCTACAAGCCCAGGCTTCGGGGTGAGGTCGAGTTCGCGTTCCAACGCTGAAGTGGCCAGCCATCCTAGCAGATAAGGACAGGTGGAACGGGGTACCAGGCTTGCCGCGCCCGAGAAATCTCCTTCAGCCAGTCTGCGGCGCACCAACGAAGCGCTGATGTCTTCCAGCCGCTCCACTTCCTCCACGCGGATTCCACGCTTTGGCAACTCTTGCGCCATCAGTTCGTTATAGCGACGGGTCAACGCGTCAAACGGCTCACTGCCCACAAAACGGACTTCAACGCCCAACGATGGAGCGATATGACGTGCAAACAAGTCAAGGTCCAAGCATATCTGCGTGTCAGTTCCTTCATCGCGCGACTTCAGGAAATAGGTGGGGAACGTAGTGGCAGAAACCACATAACTGCTTCCCTCGATCACCGAGACGTTTTCCAAATGGGCTGCGCCAGCGCAAATCATCTCCACACGCTCAGCGTAACTGAACTGTGAGCAATCCTCGCCAACAGCAATGACAAACAACCTTGTGCAGCGTCTTGCCGCCTGTTCGATGAGATATCGGTGTCCGCGCGTGAAAGGGTTCGCATTCATCACGATGCAGCCCTTGACGCCGCTCCCGGCTTCAGCCCTCAGCCTTTCATATTTGGCTTTCAGCTTTTCCAACCCCTCCCCACGTTCCATCAGAATCGCCTTGCCGCCACAGGCAATTGTCTTGAAACCCATGTCGGCGAAAACGTGTTCATTCTCGGCCTTTGTGAAAACTTTCACCGATGAGAACCCTGCTGTGGAAGCCTCGCTCAGCAAATGGGACACCAGCCGACTGCTGAATCCCTCTTCGCGCAAATCCTTCCCCACAGCCACACACTTGATGACATCGCCCTTCAAGCCGCCGCCCGCCAAGATTTCCTCGTCGCTGCCATGTTTGAACACGCCAGCATAGTAGTCCACCTCTTCGAGCCGCAAGCCGTTAGCCTGTAAGAAGGCTTCCACTCTGGAACGCCAAGCGGGAACCGAGAGTGGGAGCGGGCGAATTTCATATTCGTTGTACATAGGCGTCAATCATCGAGTTGATGCGAGCCTGCAGCTCGTCCAACGAATGCGAATGGTTGCGCATGCAATAGCGTGCCTCGCCATCACAAACCAGACAGCGGCGCTCTCCTCGTCCCACTACCGAACGTGGAAGCGGACAGCCCGAAGCATCTATCACATCGATGTCGAACAGCCTTCCCAGCATGTGCGTCTCTTCAATCTCGCATGCCCGCTCTTTTGCCTCCAAAGGCGACAGGCGCGTCAGCAGATAAGCCTCGTAGCCAGTGTCTAAGTCGCGTTCCTCTAAAGCCACCGTCTCGCCGGCAAAACGCTCACGCAACGCGTCAACACCAGCGTGCGCAGCCACCAACGACTGCACATTGCGCTTCACGCTGCCAGGCATCACCACCGTCAGGCACACCAGCGTCAAGCCTTCGTGCTCCTTCAGCAGTTCCATCTGGTGAGCGTGCCGCTCATCACGGCTCTTCAACAATTCCTCGAGCGTTATCTGCATATTTATATTTTTTAGCCTCACCCCCAGCCCCTCCCCAAGTAGGGAGGGGAGATTTAAAAACCTCAACATTCGGAGTGGTTTCGGTAGCCTTCCCCTTTTGGGGGAGGTTGGAGGGGGCTTTAATCCTTAATATTTCGTATCACATCCTGCACACTGCCGTCGCGGTTCAACACCACACCCACCACCTTGTCGCCAAATGGCAGTGGGGCAGCATGACCGATAATCTTCTCGGCACGCTCCTTCAGCCATTGGATGTCCACAACGGGCAGCCCTGCATGCTCCAGACGCTCCCTGATTTCAGGACGACGGGGATTCACGGCTATTCCATATTCCGTCACAACAACGTCAACAGAACTGCCCGGCGTGATGAGTGTAGTTACCTCGTCTACCACGCAAGGAATTCTGCCACGCAGCAACGGACAAACGATGATGGACAGCGACGAGTCGGCAGCTGTGTCGGGATGGCCGCCTATGGCTCCGCGGATAATGCCATCGCTACCCACCAACACGTTCACGTTGAAGTTCACGTCAACTTCCAAAGCCGACAGAATAACAATGTCCAGGAAGTGGGTTGCCGAGCCTGGTTCGTCGGCGCTCGCATATTCTATGGATGAAATTTCCTTGTGCATGCGGTCATCGCGAAGCGACTCTGCAGCCACCTTGTCAAACGACTGCACGTCCATCAGACGCTCAATCAGTCCTTCCTCGTGCATCTTCACCATGTGGGCCGTAATGCCGCCCAGCGCGAACGAAGCCTTTATGCCTTGGTCTATCATGCTCTGACGGATGTATTTCACAGCCGCCAACGAAGCACCGCCCGAACCTGTCTGAATCGAGAAGCCGTTTTTGAAATAACCGCTGCCGATAATCACGCGTGCAGCCTGCTGGGCCAGCAGAATGTCGCGTGGGTTCTTCGTGTCGCGAATGGCTCCCGAGGAGATTTTGGATGAATCGCCCACCGAGTCCACCACCACCACATAGTCCACATCCAACTCCGAGATGCCCGACGGGCGGTTGGGGTAGGGTACCAAGTCATCGGTCAATATCACCACCTTGTCGGCATACTCGGCATCGGGCAGTGCATAACCGATGCTACCGCAGATGCTCTTGGCGTTGGGCGAACGTGAATAGCCGCACGCATTTCCCATCGGGTCGCTCGACGATGCACCAAGGAAAGCTACGTCAATCTTCAACTCGCCACTCGCAATGGCGCTACCACGCGAGCCGTGAGAACGGAATACCACAGGCTCCTCCATCAATCCGTGTGAAATCTCCTGAGCCAACTTACCACGCAGGCCGCTCGTGGAGATTCGCGTAATCACACCGTTGCGGATATGCTCAATCAACGGCTCATGCACATCGATGAGGCTCGAAGCTGCCAGATGCAAGTCCTTGAATCCCATCTCGGCCAGCTTGTCCACCACCATGTTCACCACCTTGTCGCCTGCGCGGAAATGATGATGGAACGAGATGGTCATACCATTCTGAAGTCCGCTACGCCGGATGGCTTCTTCAAGTGTCACCACCTTGTGCGAGTTGGTCAACCCATTGGTGCGGGGCGCCACATTCTTCGAACGCACATCCTCCTGATACACGCGTTTGTTCATGCGCTTGGCGGCCTCAGCTATATATGTCTTTCTTTCTTCGTAGTTCATAATCTTCAATTGTCAGTTCTTTTAGTCGGCTGACGCCTTGGTAAAAGCGGCAAAGCCGAGCGGTAAATAGTCATCTTAAATCTTAAATCTTAATTTTATAATCTTTAATTTTTAATCTTTAATCTTTAATTTAAATCGCTCTCCGTTAGTATCCCCGATGCGATAGCCAAGTCGATGGTGCGCTGGGCGCGAATCACCACAGGGCGGTCCACCATCTTTCCGTTCACGGCAATCACACCGCTTCCGCGCCGCTCAGCTTCCTTGATGGCGGCAAGAATGGTGCGGGCCTTTTCGATTTCCTTTTCCTTCGGGGCGAACACCTCGTTCACAATCTGTATCTGGCGCGGGTTGATAATCGACTTGCCATCGAAGCCAAGCGTCTTAATCAGTTCCACCTCCTTGCGGAAGGTCTCCATATCGTTCAAGTTCGAATACACCGTGTCCAACGCGTCGATGCCAGCCGCGCGGGCAGCCACCACGATGGTCTCGCGAGCCAACAGCAGTTCGGCTCCGCCCGGTGTGCGTTGTGTCTTCAGGTTGGCACAATAGTCTTCGGCACCAAGTGCGATTCCCATCATGCGCTTCGAGGCTACGGCAATGTCGTAGGCGTTCACAATGCCCAACGCGCTCTCTATGGCCGCCATGATTTTCGTGCGACCCACGCAGCCCAAAGCCGTTTCCACCTTTTCAATCTCGCGTTCCACCTCGCGCACCTCCTCGGCCGTCTCCGTCTTCGGCATACGAATCACGTCGACACCAGCCTTCACAACGGCCTCAATATCTTTCTTTCCATAGGGTGTGTTCAGCGGATTGATGCGCACCACCATCTCCGTATCACCGTAATCGATGGTCCTGAGCGCATTGTAAACCAGCAGACGCGCAGCGTCTTTCTCTGCCATCGTCACCGAATCCTCCAAGTCCAGCATGATAGAATCTGGGCCATAGATGAAGGCGTCTTGCATCATTCCAGGATTGTTGCCCGGAACAAACATCATCGTTCTTCTTAGTCTCTGCATATCTGTCAAAGGTTAATCTTTTAATTTCTCATCTTTAATCTTTCATCTTTCATCTTTAATTTCCCCAAACGTCCTTGCCTGTAGACCTCACGGCAGCCGCCGTCACACGGGCACGAATCGTGCAGTCCAACGCACCTTTGTCCGTTGCGCGCACCTTCGCCGACGAAATGTCAAGACCTTCCAGCGTCTCGGCAATCACTTTCTTGATTTGCGAGCCGAACTGATAGGCCACACTACTCTCCAACTCAATTTGCAAGCCAGGTTCCTCAGATGGCGAAATCTGAACAAGAATGTCGCCAGACTCAAGCGTCCCAGCCATAGCTTCTTTCATTTCCATGATATTTCCTTTGTGATTTTTGTTATTTTTTATAGTGAATAGATTTACTTTTTCCCAATTTCTTGTATTTCTCCGCAAATATACATCTTTTTTTATTACCAACAAATAAAAATAACAAAATTATTCCTACGCGAAAGCATTTTTACAACCTTTCCCTATCGTTCGGATATTGGAAGAAGGCCGGCTAAAGAAATTGTTTCCTCCGCTTTCCGATGATGACAACCGATTGTAAAATGTCAATTAAATTCTGAATTTTGCCCCTAAAAACGGCCATCTTTTTGAACTGGAAAAGATTTTGGTGCGAAATTGGCCAAAAATTGGCGTTTTTGGAAGTCATTGGAAACCAACCACTTCCGTTTTCTTTACATCTTTTCAGTTTGTAAAAGCTATGCTTTGAGGTTGTCAGAGCTATGCTTTAAGCCTCTCACTTGTGGCTTTTAAGCGCGTCAAATGCCACAAATGAGCGCCTCAGATGCCACATCTGACACCCTCAGAAGCCACAAATGACAAATTTGCCTGTAAAAAGTGAAGGCGTTAAAGCAAGATAATAAATTTTCTTTACATATTCCATTTCTAGAATGAACGATAAAGTTGACAAAAATTTGTCATAGTTTTTCATAAAAATAAAGGCTATGGAACGCCCGTTGAAGGCGATTGTCAAATCGTTTCAGGAAGTTCCTTTACGTCCGTTTCAGGCAATGCTGGTTGGCTCGTCAACGCCAATTCTCCGTCCGTCAGACACAACTGGGCTTCTCCGCCTTTCTGCAACTGGCCGAAGAGAATTTCGCGCATGAGCAGCGGTTTCAAGTCGTGTCCGATAACGCGGTCCATCTCGCGGGCTCCATATTCGCGTGTAAAGCCTTTTTCGAGCAGGTAGGCACGAGCCTCATCGTTGAGGGTGAGGGTCACATTCTTCGCCTTGAGTTTCTGCTCGAGTTCGCGCAATTTTTTGTCAAGAATCATCGAAGCCATCTCTTCGTCCATATCGCGGAACACCACCGTTCCCGAGAGGCGGTTCAGGAATTCGGGCTTGAACGTCCTCTTTACTTGCGCCATCATGGCTTCACCTCGCGACACTTTCGACTGGAATCCGATGTTGGCTTGCGAGGCGTATTGAGCACCAGCATTAGACGTCATGATGAGCACCACGTTGCGGAAGTCGGCCTTTTGACCGCGATTGTCGGTAAGCCGCGCATAGTCCATCACTTGCAACAGAATGTTGTAGATGTCTTGGTGAGCCTTCTCAATCTCGTCGAGCAACAACACGCAGTTGGGCGTCTTGCGAATGGCGTCAGTAAGGAGTCCGCCGTCTTCATAACCCACGTATCCGGCAGGCGAACCGATGAGTTTGGCAACGGCGTGTCGCTCGGTGTATTCGCTCATGTCGAATCTCACCAGCTGCACGCCCAGTTCGTTGGCCAACTGTCGCGCCACTTCGGTCTTTCCCACGCCTGTAGGACCCACGAAGAGCAGCGAAGCCAATGGCTTGTCGTCGTCGAGCAGACCTGCTTTGGCCATCTGTATGGCTTCCACCACTTGGTCCACAGCTTCGTTCTGTCCGTAGATTTTGGCCAGCATACGATCGCGCAAGGTGGCAAGTGCCAAATTGTCTTCTTCCTTCATGGCCGCAGCATCCACCTTGCAAACCTTCGCCAAGATGTCGGTGATGAGTGATCGAGTAACAGGTTGCGCCTCCCTTTCTTTTTCCTCTAGTCTCTCTTCAATTCTCTCTTCTCTCTCCTCTCCATCCCGAGCAAAGCTCGCCTCCCCGTAGCCTTCCCTCTTATTTTCTTTTTCCCTTGTCATTTCAAGGTAGGCGCCAGCCTCGTCAATCAAGTCGATAGCCTTGTCAGGCAGTTGGCGGTCGGTAATGAGTCGGGCACTTTGGCGAACGGTATATTCGATGATGTCGTCGCTATAGGTCACGTTGTGGAACGTCTCGTATTGCGGCCGCAATCCCTTCAGAATCTCGATGGTGTCTTCCACGCTGGGCTCGGGGATATCGATTTGCTGGAATCGGCGGACTATGCCGCGCTGACGGGCAAAGTGGCGGTTGAATTCTTCGTAGGTGGTAGAGCCGATGAATCGGATGTCTCCGCGCTCGAGATAGGGCTTCAGCATGTTCGAGGCGTCAGGACCACCGTCGCCTGTCCGTCCTGCTCCAATCATGTTGTGTATTTCGTCGATATAGACGATGGCGTGTCCTTCTTTCTCCACACCGTCCATCACCTGCTTGATGCGTTTCTCGAAGTCGCCGCGAAACTGGGTTCCCGCCAGCATAGTGCCCATATCCATCTGATAGATGCGGCTTCCCTCGAGTCGTTCGGGCACTTCTCCATGCTCGATTCGTGCCGCCAATCCATAGACAAGCGCCGTCTTTCCCACACCAGGCTCGCCCACATGCAACGGATTGTTCTTGTCTTTCCGGCAAAGCACCTGTATCGTGCGTTCCAGTTCCTGCTCGCGTCCGATGAGCGGGTTGTGCTGGTCAACGGTATCATTCATGCACGTCACAAGGGTTCTCCACGTTGTGTCCTCCTCTTCCGTTTCATTAGAAGAGTCGCTATGTGTTGTGTTGTCATCAATTTGTTCCAACACTTCATTATCAGATATCATCGAGATGAGCGTGGAGAGGAACATCGTCTTATTTTCGCCAAGATATTTGTTGAGCAAAAAAGCAGCTGTAGACTCTTTCAACTCCATCATTGCATACACGAAATGAGTGACATCAATCGTTTCGCGCGAGGCATACATAGCATGATTCGCGGCTAAGGTGCGCATATACTCGAACTGGAACGACAAGTCGGGCTCGTAATCCTCTTCTTCGGCAACAGTATCCAATTCTTCCAAATATGCTTTCAATTCACGCTCAAGCCCATTTGCATCCACGCGGCAAGCCATCAACGCCGCACGGAATGTGGCGTCACCCATGAAAGCCAACAACAAATGCTCGGGCACAAACAGTTCGAAACGTCCGTTTGTGGCATATAAATAGGCCTCATGGAGCAGGCCGTTCATTCTCTCGGTGTATTCCATATTCAAACCTCTGGTTCACAAGTCAGTCGCAGGGGGAATCCTTCCTGACGAGCCATCGCCAACCCCCTCTGCACTTTCGACACGGCGACGTCGTAACTATACACTCCCACGACAGCTTTCTCCGAACGATGGACCATCAGCATCAGCTGTTCGGCTTCTGCCTGCGATTTGTGGAAAACTGTCATCAGGAGCTTCACAACGAATTCCATTGTCGTGAAATCGTCGTTATAAATAGTAACCTGATAGCGGCGAGGCTCACGAACATCCAGTCGCTCACGCTCGCGAATCGATGATTTTTCTTTACTCATGGAATGCAAAATTAAACGAAAAACATTGAATTACAAAATAATTGATGTATTTTTGCAAAATAAAAACAAAAACCTCCATCCCCCCATGAGCAACAGCAATGCCGAAGAACTATTCCAAAAAGTCATCGATGCCATCAGCCTATACTACCAGCAGCGATGTAACGAGGTTTGCAGGACTATCACTCAAACCTTGATGCTCACCTGCCAATATGGGCTTCGGCAGTCGAAACACAACTTCGGCAACCTCTCATCACAGATAGACACGCTCGCCAAGACCTGTAATATCAGTTCTGCCCACACGATTGCCATTCAGCGCGCTCGCCACCACAGCATCAGTCCTCTTCATTTCTCTGATGAGGATAGCCAACAGTCGTCGCAAAGTGGGGAAACCAGCGAGGAGAGCGCTATATCCCGACAAGAGTTGCTCTATGACCTCAGAGCCGTTGCTGTCTTCATCGCTGCCGTCTACGAAGCTTCCATCCCCGACGCCATTCTCCGCAGCACGCCCACGCTTGTTTCTTCTTTCCAAGGGGAAACTGGAGTGAGCGCTCCTTATAGCAAATACCGCTACGTCAGATGCATGATTCAGCGCATCGGCGATGACGGCATTCTGGCTACCGTCCTGAATGCTGTGCCCGCCTTCTCCTCCGCATCTGTTGTGAACATCAACATCAAAGACACTCCCGAATATGTGGACTTCTCCTATCTCTACGACATCCTCCACGAAGGAATGCAAGTGAATCTGCTTGACAGCGAGCTGGTGGCGACACCTTCTTCACCCCAACGGAAAGGGACTGCTTCGCTTGTTCCACGACTGGTTGTCGTAGAGCCCGACTTCCTTTTCGACATCAGTTCGCTTGCCGCATGTTTCGAAGAGTATGGCCATCACCACTTGCTCTACCAACTCAAGCGACTGGCCCCGCGCACCACGAACAAGCATATCCTGATGGGAAATCTCGCTGGTAGGATGCTCGACGACATCATACACCAGCCCGATGCACCTCTCGCTGAGACACTGCGCTCGTGCTTCAGGGAATATGCACTCGACTACTGTGCCGACACCGACTTCCAACCTGTGGCATTCAAGACGGAAGCCGCTTCCCAACGCAGCAACATACAAGCCTGCGTAGCCGAACTCTTCGGCAAGTACCAGCGCGACAAAGCCATGCTCGAACCGGGGTTCATTTGCGAACAACTCGGAATTCAAGGACGAGCCGACCTCATCACAACCGACATGCAGCTGCTGGTGGAGCAAAAGTCGGGCAGAAACATCAACATCGAGCGCAATAGCAGCGGCAGCTATGGGATGCACATCGAAAAACACTATGTGCAGATGCTGCTCTACTTTGCCGTGCTTGCGCAGAACTTCAACATTTCGCCGCGACAAATCAGCATGCTGCTGCTCTACTCCAAATACCAGCTGCCCGGAGGACTCATTGAGGTGGCACCGCTGCAGAAACTACTCAGAGAAGCCATCAAGCTGCGCAATCTTATCGTTGCCGACGAATTCAGCATCGCGCAAAACGGATTCCAAAACATCGTCCGAGATTTGACGCCTGACACGGTGAACACTCAGCAGAAAAGCGGATTCTTCTGGGAAAAATACTTGTTGCCCGAGCTCGAGAAGGTATGTGCGCCCCTGCAGAACGCCAGTCAGCTCGAACATGCATATTTCTGCAGGATGGCGACCTTCGTCCTCAAAGAACAATTGCTTTCCAAAGTGGGAAGTGCAAACTCTGCTGGTGGTGAAGTGGCTTCCAACCTTTGGAACATGCCTTTGTATGAGAAAATTGAAAATGGAAGCATCTACACAGGCCTGACATTAGACCCGTCGCAATTCACATCGACCGCCTCTAATATCCCTATTACCACTCTCGTTTTTGATATCCCCGAACAAGGTGCCGACTTCCTTCCCAATTTCCGGAGAGGCGATATGGTCTACCTCTATGCTTACCCGTTTGGCGAAGAACCTGACGTAAGGAAAAGCATCCTTCATAGAGCCTCCATCAGCGAACTTACTGGGAAACGACTGACGCTGCATCTAAGCAATCGGCAATCCATCGATACCTTCGTCCATCCCGTCATCCCTTCTCACACGCCACAAGCTGAAGGCGAGACCTTGCCCCTTGCCCCTTATCCCTTGCCCCTAAAGTTCCTCTATGCTGTGGAGCATGCGCCGAGCGACATCAACACTACAACTGCTTTGTCGGGGTTGCACAGGTTCATTACCGCCGCTCCCGACCGACGTGCCCTGTTGCTTGGCCAACGCCCACCACGCCACGATGCTACTATCCAACTGACACGCAGCTATCATCCTTCTTACGACGACATTCTCCTGCGTGCCAAACAGGCTCTTGACTACTTCCTGCTCATTGGTCCGCCGGGAACGGGAAAGACCAGCATGGCGCTGCGGTTCCTTGTCGAGGAAGAACTCACAAACCCTTCCGCCGCCCTCCTTCTGATGGCCTATACCAACCGAGCTGTTGACGAAATCTGCGACATGCTTTCTGCGGCAGCTATCGACTTCCTACGCATCGGGAGCGAGTTTTCATGCGACCCCAGATTCCAGCCACATCTGCTCTCCAACGCTGTGGAACAGACGCCCACTCTCTCAGCCATCAAGCAGAAAATCATCGGCACGCGGGTCATCGTGGCAACAACGGCCACTCTCATGTCACGCCCCTACCTCTTCAGCATCAAGAGTTTCTCCCTTGCCATCGTCGACGAGGCGAGCCAGATACTAGAGCCCAGCATCGTCGGATTGCTGTGTCTCCCGCAAATAGGCCGTTTCATCCTCATCGGCGACCACAAGCAACTGCCTGCTGTGGTTGTGCAAAACGAGAAAGAGTCGGCTGTGGACGACCCTCTCTTGCTCTCCATCGGACTCACCGACTGCCGCAACTCGCTCTTCGAACGATTGTTGCGAGGACTAAACAGCAACTCCTCCCCTACGGGGGGAGGCCGGGAGGGGGCTTTCTTGGGCATCCTAAGACGCCAAGGACGCATGCACCCCGATATTGCCGAATGGCCTAATCGTATGTTCTATCCCCGTGAACAACTGCAACCTGTGCCACTTCCCCATCAGGAAGAACCCACAACCACTCCCCGTGTCATCTTCATCCCGTCGCAAAGCATTCAGAATTCATCGTCAACAACGAATAGTCACTCTCGTGAAGCGGTGAATCAATGGGCTTTGAACGAAAGTGAGAGCTCGCTTTCCGACAAGACTAACCTCGAAGAAGCCCGCATCGTGGCAAGCGAACTGATGAACATCTACAGAGATTCTCTTGCCCCTTGCCCCTTATCTCTTGCCCCTGGAAAGTCCACCTTTGATCCCGATAAGACCGTCGGTGTCATCGTGCCCTATCGCAACCAGATAGCCATGATTCGCCGAGAAATCGAGAAACTGGACATCCCCGAACTGCAAGCCGTCAGCATCGACACCGTGGAACGCTACCAAGGTTCGCAGCGCGACATCATCATCTATTCGTTCACCATCCGCCACCGCTACCAACTCGACTTCCTCACCGCCAATTGTTTTGAGGAAGACGGCCGCATCGTCGACCGCAAACTGAATGTCGCTCTGACACGGGCACGCAAGCGCCTCATCCTGACTGGAAACGAACCAACCCTATGCTCAAATCCCTTGTTCAACAACCTCATCGGCTACATCAAAGAAAAAGGCGGATACTTGCCACCGTCGGGAGAACAGAAACCACGTGAAAACAAAGGACCTGTAGAATCAAAGAACCAATAAAAACTGTAAAAAAAGATGAAACAGCTATTTACCATTCTATTACTTCTGTTGACGCTGACCGCACAGGCACAGCGTCAGCAGATATCATACATCGAGGAGACAAAGAACTGGTACTATGTCTATGACGAAAAAGGCAAGAAGATTTGCGGCCTCTCGCGCAGCAGCGTTGGAGAACTCAAAGGCTGGGGGAGTGATTTCTTCGTGGCTAAGCGCTATTCCTTCTATTACATCTGCGATGCAAGGGGGAAAACGCTAAAGACGATGAACGTTTCGGACGTGGGCGAGATAGTTGGTGTCACTAACAGTACCATCACCAGTCGCAGAGGCAGTTGGATATTCACATGGAGCAAGGATGGTAAGAAAATCAGTGCAAGACCGGCAAATTGAAAGAAGATAATAGAAAAACTAGGGAATTAGGCGGCAGTACAACACGCATTTATGAACTCGGCCTTTTCGAATATAGCAATGTATAGATGACTGGTTATCGGTTATCCATACATTTAGTGCGGAAAAATAGGGACTCGGTGCTATCACAGCATCGAGTCCCCCGCAAACTTCAAACAACCATAAAGGCAGGCTGCCTGATTAAAGTTCAGTGCATGGATTATCTGATGAACAACAGCTCACGATATTTTGGCAGAGGCCACAGACTGTCGTCGACGATGAGTTCCAGCTTGTCAATTTGGTAGCGGATGTCATCAAGTTTAGGCTCAACGTTGTCGTGATAGGCAATGGCTTTCTCATGCTCATCTTCAATCTTATTGGCCTGCTTGCGTGAATTGACAAGTTCTTCGACCATGCGTTCGATGGTGCTCGTGCGTTCAGCAATTTCCTCAATGATTTTTTTGTTGCGTGCAGAGAGTTTGTCTGCGGTGTCAATGGGGAATACAACGGACATATTGCTGATGTTCTGTAGCAACTGTGTCTGGTAGTGGGTGGCGACGGGGATGATGTGGTTCATCGAGAGGTCGCCGAGAACACGGGCCTCAATCTGAATCTTCTTGGTATAGGTTTCCCACTTTACCTCGTTGCGGGCTTCAAGTTCCTTCTTGGTCATCACACCGAGACTTTCGAACATCTGGATGCTCTCTTTGTCAAGATAACGCTCAAAGATTTTCGGGCAAGACTTTTCAACATCGAGACCGCGCATGGCAGCTTCTTCCACCCATTCGTCACTGTATCCGTTGCCGTCGAAACGTATGGGCTTACAGGTCTTGATGTCTTCGCGCAGCACGTCGATGATGGCATGGAATTTACCACTGTGACCAGTTCCCTCGTATTTCTTTGCATACTCGGGGATGAGCGCATCCACGCGTTTTTTGAACGACACAAGTGCTTCTGCCACAGCCGCGTTTAGTGCAATCATGGCGCTGGCGCAGTTGGCTTCGGAGCCCACGGCACGGAATTCGAATCGGTTACCAGTGAAAGCAAAGGGTGAGGTGCGGTTGCGGTCGGTGTTGTCTATAAACAGTTCGGGAATTTCTGGGATGTCCATTTTCATACCCTGCTTACCAGCCATTGCGAGAATGTCGGACACATCAGCCTTCTCGATGTGATCGAGTAGTTCACTCACCTGCTTACCGAGGAACGATGAGATGATAGCGGGTGGTGCCTCATTTGCTCCCAAACGATGGGCGTTGGTGGCACTCATGATAGAGGCCTTCAACAGACCATTATGGCGATAGACGCCCATCAGTGTTTCCACAATAAACGTGGCAAAACGCAAGTTCTGTTCGGGTGTTTTGCCAGGGGCATGCAGTAGCACGCCATTGTCTGTCGAAAGGCTCCAGTTGTTGTGCTTACCACTACCGTTGATGCCTGCAAATGGCTTTTCATGCAACAGTACACGGAAACTGTGTTTGCGGGCTACTTTTTTCATTAGCGACATCAGCAGCATGTTGTGGTCAACAGCAAGGTTCGTCTCCTCGAAGATAGGTGCTAACTCAAACTGGTTGGGAGCCACCTCGTTGTGGCGTGTTTTGCAAGGGATGCCTAATTCCAATGCTTGAATCTCCAGGTCGCGCATGAAGGCTGCGACTCTTTCAGGGATAGATCCGAAGTAGTGGTCATCCATCTGCTGGTTTTTAGCCGAGTCATGTCCCATCAGTGTGCGCCCCGTCAGCAACAAGTCGGGACGAGCGGCGTACAGTCCTTCGTCTACGAGGAAATACTCTTGTTCCCATCCAAGATTCGAAGTCACTTTCTTCACGCTCGGATCGAAGTAGTGGCAGACATCAACTGCAGCGACATTCACAGCATGGAGCGCTCTCAGCAACGGGGCCTTGTAATCGAGAGCCTCACCACTATAAGAGATGAAGACGGTAGGGATGCAGAGCGTGTCTTCTATGATGAATACAGGCGATGTGGGGTCCCAAGCAGAGTAACCGCGAGCCTCAAATGTGCTTCTTATGCCACCAGAGGGGAACGAACTTGCATCTGGCTCTTGCTGAACGAGCAGTTTGCCTGTGAATTCTTCCACCATGCCACCCTTACCATCGTGTTCAATAAACGAGTCGTGCTTTTCGGCAGTACCTTCTGTCAGCGGTTGGAACCAATGCGTGTAGTGTGTTACACCTTCCTCCGTTGCCCATTGCTTCATGCCCTTGGCTACCTCATCGGCCACTTCGCGGTCAAGCCGTGCACCATTGTCCATTACATCTATCATCTTCTCGTACACGTCCTTTGGCAAGTACTTGTACATCTTTTCACGGTTGAAGACCTTCTTTCCAAAATACTTTGCTGGTCTTTCACTGGGTGTATTTACGTCGAGCGGCTTTATCTTAAAAGCCTCGCCGACAACCTGAAATCTTAATGCTTCCATAATTGTTTGTGTTTAGTGTTATTTATTTGTTGGTTGTTAAAAGTCTCTGCATCTAATGTAATTGCTGCCATAGACCTCCCTCCCGTCTGTAAAGGCGGAAGAGAGGAGCCCTGGAAAGATTATGGGTGCAGCGTAAAACCCAGAACCAGGTAGGCTTTTTGTGAACAGGGGTTGGCAATCACCTGTCCGAAGATGGGTATAGAGAATGAGTCTGTCACCTTGATGTCCTTCGTCGCTTTTAAAGCAAGGTTGGTAATAGCAAATCCGTTTGTGCCATATTGGACGGAGGTAAACGGGACGGCACCAACCGTGGCAGTCCATTCTGTGGTGGAAAGTTTAAATGGAACAACTGCTTCCATGTAACTGCTGTAGGCTCGCTTGCCGTCCGTTTTGTAATCATTTCCAGAAAAGTTGGTGAACCACTGTAGCGAAGCAACCCCAAAATCGTAGCCAATATTGGCCTCAAAGACGTGGTTAGTGCCGTGGGCATCGTACTTGAAGTAACGGGCGTCTGGGTCGAGACCGGCACTGAACCAGTAGTCGGTAACACCAATGTTCAGACCACCTGTCTGGTAGGCTAATGCCAGGTCAAACTCCTTCGTATCGGTAGAGTTGGATAGTCCTACACTGCTCCAAGCGGTCAGAGACATACCTTTAAATCCTATGCCTAGCATTGGTTGCAGCGATACATTGCCTAAATCTTGGCCACGCCAAATGTAATTACTTACCACATCACCGCTAATCGTAGTCTCAATATTCTCTTGAGCAAAGGTGGTGCAACTAAGTACCAATCCCAATGCTATTATAATAATCTTTTTCATATTTTTGTTTTTTAAATTTTGTACCCTTTACCTTTAGTTATAACATGCCTCTCCATGTTCGTATATGTCAAGGCCTTCTTCTTCAATTCGCTTATCGACACGCAGACCATGTAGTTTCTTGATACCATAGAATAGGGCGAAACCACAGGCTGCAGCCCAGAGGTCTATAATCAGGATTCCAAAACACTCGGCACCGAAGAACCCCCAGCCGTAGCCATAAAACAAACCATTGCTCGTAGAAAGCAGACCAGTCATCAAAGTACCAAGGATACCACAAACACCATGTACAGAACTAGCACCAACAGGGTCATCGATATGCAGACGATGGTCGATAAATTCGATAGAATAAACTAGCACAATACCACAAACCAGACCAATGATGACTGCGCCGAAGGGCGATACAAGGTCGCAGCCGGCGGTGATGCCTACGAGACCTGCTAAGACGCCATTCAGAGTGAGTGAGAGCGATGGCTTGCCATACTTTGCGTAGGTAAGGAACATGGTGGCAGTGCCACCAGCTACAGCAGCCAGATTCGTAGTTAGGAATACGTGACTGATGGCAATGCGGTTAACCTCTCCACTGGCAGCCAACTGCGAACCAGGGTTGAATCCGAACCATCCCAACCAAAGGATGAACACACCCAAAGCTGCCATTGCCAAGTTATGACCAGGAATAGCACGGCTCTTGCCGTCTTCGCCATATTTACCCACACGAGGGCCAAGTGCAATGGCACCAATCAAAGCCAATACACCTCCTACGCTATGTACAATGGCCGAACCTGCAAAGTCGTGGAACACATCACCAAAAGTGCTCATCATAAAGCTGTCAGCTGCATCGTTGCAAAGCCAGCCGCCGCCCCAAGTCCAGTGCCCCTCGATGGGGTAGATGAACAGCGAAATAACTGCGCTGTAAACCAGATACATAGAGAACTTTGTGCGCTCAGCCATAGCACCACTAACGATAGTAGCAGAAGTAGCACAGAATACGGTCTCGAAAATCAAGAAACCTTCAACTGGCAGATCGCTCTCGTAGAAACTCAGGTCGCCCCAGTTAGGCATACCGATGAAACCACCAAGCACGTCGCCGCCAAACATAAAGCCGAAGCCCAAGAAGAAGAACAACA
>ODAI014292098.1_pt1 | contig 20526 bp, 20 predicted proteins | sample 1539321 | NCBI WGS metagenome assembly ODAI01 (sample SAMN02144231, study PRJEB22623) | gut metagenome | biome: sheep rumen | host: Ovis aries | place: New Zealand
CCGCATCCCGGAAGAGCAGGTGCTGTTTTTCGACCAGCGCCTCTGGAGCCGGATCCTGAATCTCGAATACCTGGGGAAGGACGAGGCAGAGGAAGCGCGCTTTCAGCAGGAGCTGAAGAGCATCGGCCTGGAGAGCACGCACAAGGTCTTCTCCACCGCCTTTTACCCCCTGCAGAAGCGGAAGATCCAGGACAGCTGGAAGCGGCTCTTCGCCCCGGCGGAGATCCCGGAGGTCTACCGCCAGGCCGCCGTGTGGGAGCTTCGGCGGGAATGGCTCGCGGAGGCGCCGGAAACGTAAGCCCCGGCGGAACATGGTTTCATTTTAATTTTTACATACAGGAGGAAACAACCCATGAAGATCGTAATGTACGGCATCCGTTCCTGCCACGACTGTGTGGATGCGGAAAAGCTGCTGAATGAAAAACAGATTGCATTTACCTATCTGGACTTTGCGGAGAACCCTGTCTGGCTGAAGGAGTTTCTCCAGCTGAGAGACCACAGTCCCTTCTTTGAAGAAGTCCGGAAAAACGGATGGATCGGAATTCCCTACTTCGAGCTAGAAGACGGAACGAAGACCTTCAACGTCGAAGAAGTCGCCGCAAAAGCATAAGGCTGCGGCTGCAAAGGCACAGCAGTGACAGAAACGCCGGTTTGCGGGCGGATGATCCGTCCGCAAACCGGCAGAAGCCCCCGGGCAAAACAGCTTCTTTCAAGCCTGTTTTGCCCGGGGGCTTTTGTCCTTTGCTAGTTCCGATGACCGCTCCTTCCGGTTCGGGGCCGAAACAGCGCTGTGCTCAGCAGCAATAGGCGATCACGTTGTCTTCCGGATTGGCATCCAGTGCGGCGATGCCTTCTCTGAGCCTCAGGCACATTTTCTCCCGGTCCTTCGGGAGTTTTCCTCGGACGCGCAGCGGCAGCATGTCGTGAAATCCTTCGTAGGCGAGATCAAAGTCTTCGAGGGCTTCCAAAAGCCGGAGCTCCTCCAGCAGGTTTTCCCGTTCGTCGGCCGGACGGAAGCGCCCGGCGAGAATGTCCTCATAGAGCGGAGCGCTCCGATGGAGAAACAGAGAAAAGTTGCAGATGCGCGCCGGCCGAGTCCGGTTGAAGAAGTCGGCGAGGGCGGCGGCGTTTTCCTCTCCTCTGCCTGTACCGCAGATTCCGGTCATGATATGGGCGTCATAGCCGATCCCGGCAGCGTGAAGCCGGGTGATGGCCTCTTCGGCGTCCTGAAGGGTATTTCCCTTCTCCATCTGCCGGAGCACGTCCTCCAGGCCGCATTCGATTCCGAGATACAGATCCGTGACCAGATGCTCATGGAGAGCGAAAAGTTCTTCGTCCGTCTTCTGGAGAACGTTTCGGACCGTGGCGTCCATGGAGACGCTTTCGCATCCCGGAAAAGCTTCCCGGATCCAGTCCAGAATCTGAAGCAGGCGCTCGGCCGGCAGACTGAACGCACTGCCGTCACCGAGAAAAATCCGCTTCGGGTTTCCGCCGATTCCGGCGATGCGGTCGATCTCTGCACGGACCTGTTCCAGCGGAAGCAGGCGGTAGTTCAGATGCTTGAACAGCATGCAGAACCGGCAGCGGTTATAAGAGCATCCCACAGAGACCGGAAGCATGAAGCTCCCCCGCTCCATCGGGCTGCGGCAAATCTGACCTTCATAATTCATTTTCATCACCTGTCTGCAAAATGGATTGATCCGGACGGGCAGCACTCTGCCGGGAGAGGGTAAGCCGGGCGCAGAGCACGAACAGACTGCCGGAGAGACTGTTGTACTCCACTTTGCATGGATAGGGCAGCAGAATATTTGCATCCGTCATGTTGAGGATCGCCTCAATGCCGCATTGGAACAGCAGCTCGGCCTTCCCCTGGGCGGAAGCGGCATTGCCGCAGAGAATCGCAATGCGGACGCTGTTCTCCCGGATACAGGTTTCGAGGGCTGCGAGATCCCACCCGGGGACTCCGCAGGGACCTCACGCTGCGGGCTGCTGAATATCGAGCTCTGTCAGAAGTTTGAAGTCATATTCCGTACAGCGGTCATTGATCAGCATGTTGACGATCAGGGGATCATAACCCGCCAGAAAAATACCATGACTCCGGTCCAGGCCAAATGTCTTTTTGATCCACGCGATCAGCTCGTTTCGGTCATATCCCTTTCCCATCAGACCGAGTTCGCCGAAATAATGAAAATCATTTCGGACTCTTGCGGCGGGAAGCCCCGCCTTCCGTCCCAGCTCGGAGGAGGTAATCAGAGGAACTTCCTCCTGCCAGGAGAGGGCGATGCGCAGGTACTGCGACATGCGCAGGAATACGATATCCGGAATTTTTCCTTTATGCATCTTAGTCCCCTTTTGTATCATACGTTCCTGCGCTCAGGTGTCCGGATCCTCGTTGACGAAGAGACAGGTATAGCCCTGTCGGTCCACCGAATAAACCGAATCCAGATCTTCTCCCGCCCAGGAACGATCAAATGCAGCGGTAAATCGGACACAGGTACCGCAGGAAGCAGAGAGCTTCCTGGGTACCGGTGCCAGTGCCGCGTCATATCCGAGCCGCATCAGCGTCCTTTGAAAACGCAGTGCGCCCAGATGGGTGTGAAACGTGGCAAGTTGTTCCATCACGCGATGGTGAGTTCATATTCGCCGTCTCCAAGGTCTCTGTGAGACACTTTGTGACCGGAATTGGAGGCGAAGCGGGTGATATTTTCCACCGGCGCCTTGTCATCGACAAGCACCTTCAGCGGAGTGCCGTGTTTTTCCAGCGCCTTCTTGGTCATGATGACCGGCTGAGGGCAGGCGTAGCCCCTTGCATCGACGGTATTCATTCACATATCTCCTTGCAGCGGCCAAATGCTCAGTCTTCTGCCTTCCGGCAGTTGGCCAGTGCGATCACCAGCGTGACGACAATGCCGATGATGACGGCGATGTGTCCGTTGGCAGTGGTGCCGTCGCCGGAGGAGGCGAAGCCGAAGTTGTGGCAGAACGCGGCGCCCACGGTCATGCCGAGGACCGCCATGACGGCGTCACTGCTGCCGGCGCCGGCGAGGACCAGCTGGCGCAGCGGGCAGCCGCCCAGCAGAATGGAAGCGAAGCCGACCAGGAACATGCCCAGGACAGCCCAGAGAAAGTTTCCGCTGACCAGGGTGTTGAAAGCGACCGGCTGGCCGTCAAAGCCCCAGGCAAACTTGCCGCGGATGAGATTGCCCACGAGGACGGCGACAAAGATGGCGATGAACCCCCACAGCAGGTGCAGATCCTTCAGCATGATGGCGTCACGAATGCCGCCGGCCATGCAGAGGCGGGATTTCTGCGCGAGGGCACCGACGACGAGGCCGGCAATCAGAGCAACGAAGATGGGGGCGCGCAGGGAGCCCGGGCCCTTCAGGGAGAAGGCCAGCAGCGTCTTGGCCATCTCGGGGGCTTCGGTTCCCGCCTCCGCGGCGGCCTTGGCGGCAGCGGCGTTTGCAGCGGCAACACCTGCGCCCATCAGCAGCAGAACCAGCAGAACAACGTTGATCGCGGGCAGCGCATAAGCCTCGATGGTGGGCATATTATAAGCACGCTTGAACGTAAAGCCCTTGTTTAAGAAGATCGTACCGACCCAGACGCCGAGCACAAAACCCAGCAGACCGAAGAGGGCGTTGCCGTCACCGCCGCCGAGGCGGATGACCATACGCAGGGGGCAGCCCAGGAACATCAGAGCACCGACCATGACGAAGAAGCCGAGGACAAAACGGCTGACCGGAGCGGAGCCGCCCTTTGCCTTGAACTCGCCGCCGATCAGAGCCATCGCCATGGAGCCGAGGACAATGCCGATGATTTCCGGACGGACATACTGCACCACCGGCGCGGTATGCATCTTGACGCCGCCGGCGATATCACGGATAAAGCAGGCGATACAGAAACCCATGTTGCCGGGATTGCCGAAGGCAGCCAGTACGATCGCAGCCACGCCGACCACCAGGCCGGTGAGGATAACCAGAAGATGAGAATTCGATTTCTCCATAGAAAAGAACCTCCCTGTTCTCTTAGAACGTTTTTTCCGGGGACAGAGGATGCAGCCTTTCTCCGTAACCCGAGAATATCCCATATCAACAGTCCTGCGGCTGCAGCCAACGCTGCAGGACTGATACAGGCGTCATCTGACAGGCGTGACCAGCTCATCGCGTCTGCCAAAAGAAAAGACAGGAAATGTATGAGAATACATTTCCTGTCTGATGGCGAGAGCAGGTGGGAATCGAACCCACCCAAGCAGGCTGCTGCTTATACTGGTTTTGAAGACCAGAGGGCACACCAGTCACCCTTCTGCTCCCATGTGGAGAACCCCCGCCTTGCCGTTTATTATAATCTTGTTCAGTCAAAAAGTCAACAAGCATTTCAGGGGGTTAAAAGGATCTGTATTCTCTTTCGATGTCAAGGTTCGGGCCGGACGGGCGCGAAGAAACTCCCCGCGCCCGATCCCGCGGCGGCCGGGTCCGGAATTCTGTCGGCTCAGGACGGTTTGCGGACGAGAACGCGCTTGTCACCCACCATTTTGGTGATTTTCTGGGCGTCAAAGTAATCCAGGAAAAACAGGGCAAACTTGCGGGACACGCCGAGCTCGGTGCGGTATTCCGCCAGCGTGATGGCGTCGCTTTTGGAGAACATTTCCATCAGTTTGTTATAGGCGGTCTGATAAGCCTCTGTGGAAACCGTGATATTCGGATTGAGGGACATCAGGATGCCGTCCTGCAGCATTCTGGCCTGAACCTGGCGGAAGAGCTTGGGTTTGCGGTCAAACTGTTCCGCGACCTCTGCATTCGTCAGGGGCTCGATGCCCATGTCGCGGTACAGGGCCTCCAGTTTTTCCTGCATGGCGACCTGCTCCGGGGAGAAGGCGCTCTGGAACTCCGCCAGTGCGGCGAAGCTTCCGCTCCGGCGCAGTTTTTCCTGCTCCTCGAAGTAATCGAAGAAGGCGTCCGCGGATTTGGTGGAGGCCGGGAAGACGCGTTCTCTCAGCTCGCCGAGGTGCATGCCCTCGGCGAGGGACTGTTCCTCATGAAAGCTTCGCAGCAGCTGTTCGATCTCCAGCCAGACCCGGTCCAGACAGTTCCGGGTGACATAGCCGTTGCTGATGGTCAGAATCTTTTCAGAATTCAGCAGCTCTGCCAGAGCGCGGTGCACGGCTCTTCCGGAGAGACCGCTCTCGGTGGCGAGGGTCTTCTCCTGAACGAGGGTATAACCCGCGTCCTCCACCAGCTGCAGAATACGGTCCAGAGGATCTCCGGCGAGACGGTTCAGCCGGTCCAGTACATTCGGGTCGTTCCGCTTCAGCCTGGGAGATTCCATATCCAGGATCTGCCCGCCGCCGATGGTGACCATGGGAGAGAAGAAGCGGATAATGAACTTGTCCAGGTTCCGGGCGGTGAGGGTCTCGTTAAACATGATCAGGGCGTAGCCCTCTTCTCCGGGATTCAGGACGTTGGCGTCCAGCAGACGGAGCTTCCCGACCAGTTCCTGGGTTCCCTGATAAAAGTGGACCCGGGAGGCATTCTTGACGCTGAAGGGGGCGTCGGCGGTCATGCGGATCTTTACGGCGATGCGGGTGGAGAGCCACATGGAGCCGGGCTTTGCGACGGTGCAGCCTCTGGTGAGGTCGTTCTTGTCGATACCGCTGAGGTTGACGGCGGTGCGCATCCCCGGGCTGACCTTTTCCTGTTTGACTTCGTGATGCTGGATCTCACGGACCTTGGATTCGAGCTGCTGGGGATAGATCATGACGTTCTCGCCGACGGACAGGTCCCCGTCCATCAGGGTTCCGGTGACGATGGTGCCGAAGCCCTTGATGGAAAAGACGCGGTCCACAGGGAGACGGAAGGGCTTGTCAGAGCTGTGCTCATCGAGGCTTTTGACCATTTCCAGAATCTTGTTCTTCAGCTCGGGAATGCCCTGTCCGGTATAAGAGGAGACGGGCATAATGGGGGCGTTTTCGAGAAAGCTGCCCTGCAGCTGCTCCGATACGTCTTCCCGCACCATCTCGAGCCACTCTTCGTCCACCAGATCCATCTTGGTCAGGACGACGATGCCGTGCTTCAGGCCCAGAAGGGAGAGAATCTCCAGGTGCTCCTTGGTCTGGGGCATGACGCCTTCGTCCGCGGCGACGACCAGCAGCACCATGTCCATACCGGCGGCGCCCATCAGCATGTGCTTGATGAGCTTTTCGTGTCCGGGCACGTCGACGATACTGGCGATCTGCCCGTTTGGCAGAACAAATTCGGCGAAGCCGAGTTCAATGGTGATCCCGCGCTGGCGTTCCTCCTTCAGGCGGTCAATGTGCCGCCGGGAGGCAGAGTCCTCCGTCAGCGCAGTGGTGAGGCAGGATTTTCCGTGGTCGATGTGTCCTGCGGTTCCGATGACAATATGTTTCATGCTCTTCCCCCTGCCGCGTATTCACAGAGTTCCCTGACCGCGTCGGCGATGGCATCGAGATCTTCTTCAAACAGGGTTCGGGCGGAGAAGAGCACGCCGTCACGGCTGACGCGCACGACAATGGGAAGATCCCTCCGGTGCAGCAGCGTCTCGGCCTTTTCGGGAGGAAGGTCCGGAATGTTCACCGCCACCGCTGCCCCATCGAGCAGCACACCGGCCATGGAGCCGCCGCCGGCTTCGTCCTTGACGGAGATCACCTGCGCCTCGCAGGCAGGAGCGGCCTGGACAATCCTGCGGCGGAGGGTTGCTGCGGTCTCGCGGCATTCCTTTTCCGAAGCAGAGAGCATCCGCAGGGCCGGGAGCTTCTCCCGGGCGAGCTTCGGATCCCGGCAGTACTGCAGGCAGATTTCCAGCGCGGCAAGGGAAAGCTTATCAATACGCAGCATGCGCGTCAGCTGGTTTTTCTTGATCCGGTCGATGTACTGCTTCTTGCCGAGAATGATGCCGCACTGGGCGCTGCCCAGAAGCTTGTCTCCGGAGAAGCTGACCACATCCACGCCTTCCCGCAGGCTGGCCCAGGCTACATTGCCCGCGTGCATGCCCAGGGTCTCGGGCGGGAACAGAAAGCCGGAGCCCTGATCGTGCAGGACAAGTCCGCCGCGCTCGTGGGCGATCCGGGCAAGCTCCCCTGCGGATACCGACTCGGTAAAGCCGTTGATGACAAAGTTGCTGGTGTAGACTTTCAGAAGGACTTCGGCACCATGCTCATCCATGGCCCGCTCATAGTCCCGGATATGGGTTTTGTTGGTGCAGCCGATCTCGCACATCTGCGCGCCGCTGGCATACATGATCTCCGGCACCCGGAAGGAGCCGCCGATCTCCACCAGCTCGCCGCGGGAGACTGCCACGGTCTTCCCCTGGGCCAGGGTGTTCAGCATCAGGAAGACAGCGCCGGCGTTGTTGTTGACCACCATGGCGGCCTCGGCCCCGGTGAGCTCACAGAGAAGCTGCTCCACCAGAGCATAGCGGCTGCCGCGGCTGCCGGACTGGGTGTCGTATTCCAGATTGCAGTAGCCCTTGGAGAGCTCGGCGATATGCATGGCGGCATCTTCGCCGAGGGGGGCGCGGCCGAGATTGGTGTGAAGCACCACGCCGGTGGCGTTGATGACGCGTTTCATACGGAAGAGATGACCGCGCTCCAGCCGGCCGAGGACGGAAGCCTCCAGCTCAGCGGGGGAGGGGATGCGGTCGATACGGCCCGCGAGGGCCTCTTCGCGCAGCTCGTCCAGGCAGTCCTGAACGGTGGCCTTGACGAAGGCATAGGGATAACGTTCCTGTGCGGCCCGGACAGCGGGACGCGACAGGAGGGAATCTGTTTTCGGAATCTGCCGCAACAGCAGTTTGGATGCCATATCTGTCACCTCATGTGTTATTTTGCTCGGATGTGTACCCCGTCGAAAACAGACATCTCGCCGATCAGCGCAGCGGTGACGCCGGCGTCGGAAAGCCGCAGCAGCAGCTCCTGCGCGTCATGCTCGGCAACTGAGAACAGCAGACCGCCGGAGGTCTGGGGATCCATGATGATATCGCCCAGCTCTTCGGACACGGCCGTCAGATCCATGCGATTGCCGAAGTAGGCCCGGTTGCGGTACATTCCGCCCGGGCACATGCCCATGCGCGCCATCTCCAACGCGTTCGGCAGCAGCGGGAGACGTTCGGCATAAACCGTCGCGGTCAGTCCGCTACCCTCTGCGATCTCGCAGAGATGCCCGCCCATGCCGAAACCGGTGATGTCCGTACAGGCGTGAATCTCGAGACCGCGGGCGGCTTCGGCGCCGGCCCGGTTGAGCTCCTTCATGGCGTCGGTGGCCGGCCTGAGCTCCTGCTCCGTGATGAGTTCGCCCTTGAAGGCGGTGGTGAGGATTCCGGTGCCCAGGGCCTTGGTCATGATGAGCAGATCGCCCTCCCGGGCAGTGTCGTTGGCCAGGATCTTTGCCGGGTGAACGATGCCGCTGACGCACATGCCGTATTTGGGCTCATTGTCCGTGATGGAATGGCCGCCGGCGATGGTGCAGCCTGCTTCCATGGCCTTGTCTGCGCCGCCGGCCAGAATCTCTCCGGCGACCGAGAGGTCCAGACAGTTTGGAAAGCAGAGCAGATTCAGCGCGTGGGTGGGGGTGCCGCCCATGGCATAGATGTCGGAGATGGAGTTTGCCGCGGCAATCTGGCCGAAGAGGTAGGGATCGTCCACCATCGGAGGGAAGAAGTCCACGGTCTGAACCAGCGCGATGTCGTCATTGATCTTGTAGATGCAGGCGTCGTCGGAAGAATCAAAGCCGACGAGGATGTTTTCATTGGGGAATTTCGGAATCTCGCGCAAAACCTGCGCAAGTGCTCCGGGTGGGAGCTTGGCCGCTCAGCCGGCCGCAGCGACCATCTCGGTCAGCCGTTTTTTCGCTGCCACAGCGTCACCTCCTCTCATGGTTTTTCGTTCCGTGCCCGCGGAGCGGTATCCAGCAGCGCGCGGATTGCTCCGGCCGCTGTGATGAGGTCCTCTTCGGCGGTCTCATAGCCGAAGGAAAAACGGACCGTGCCCTGCGGAAAGGTACCCAGGGTCCGATGCGCGTTGGGGGCGCAGTGCAGACCGACACGGGTCATGATGCCGAAATCGCGCTCCAGCAGGTAGGCGATTTCACCGTTGTCGAGACCGATATCCGTAAAATCCAGCGATACAACGCCGACCTGTTCCGCAGAAGCGGCAGGGCCCGCGATGTGCACCGGAAGAGCATTCAATTCATTCAGAAACAGCTTCGTGAGCGCACGCTCCCGTTTGCCGAGAGCGGAAACCCCCGTCTTCAGCAGATAGTCCAGAGCGGCGTGCAGGCCGAAAATGCCGGGAAGGTTGACGGTGCCGGATTCAAAGCGGTCCGGCATATAGCCGGGCTGCAGCTCGCTGTCGGAGGCAGAGCCGGTACCGCCCGTCACGAGGGGACGGAGCCTTTCGGCAAACGCGGCATCCAGCAGCAGGGCACCGATGCCCTGGGGGCCCAGAAGCCCCTTGTGGCCGGGGACGGAAAGGGCGGCCAGATGCAGCTTTGCAAAATCGATGTCATGATGGCCGGCGGTCTGGGCGGCGTCAACGGCCAGGGGAATTCCTGCCCGGTGACAGAGTTCCGCCGTCTCCTCCAGAGGGAACAGGGTTCCGCTGACATTGGAGGCGTGGCTGATCATGACGAGGCGGGTATTATCCCGGATCAGGGGCAGCAGATCCTTTGCCTGGGTGCGCCCGGCCCGATCGGCCGGAATGCGCGAAAAGCTTACGCCGCGCTCCCGAAGGGCCGTCAGGGGCCGCATGACGGCATTGTGCTCCATGCTGCTGACGATCACGTGGTCTCCGGGTTGCAGAAAGCCGCAGAGAATCTGGTTCAGTCCGTAGGTATGGCCGGGGGTGAAGAGCACATGGGTCTCCTCTCCCGGAAAGTGAAACAGCTCCTTGAGCTGCAGACGGGTTTCCAGCACCGTCATGGCGGCGGAGCTGGCCCGCTGATAGGTGCCGCGGTTGACATTTGCGCCGTTGCGGAGCAGATAGGCCGACATGGCGTCGGCAACACCCGGCGCTTTCGGAAAGGAAGTCGCGGCGTGATCGAGATAGACAGTGTCCATAGTTCTTCTTCCGATAACAGGGCCCGACGACCCGCACCGGACAGAGTCGTCCGGGCATGCGGGCCGTCGGGCGGTCAAACAGCTTAACCGATGTATCCGGCTGCGCGAAGCAGCTCAACCGCTTTGTCGTGATTGGCATCGCTCATGAGAACGACCGGGCCGGTGCAGCCCATGCCGGACTCGGCGTAGATGCCGGCCTTCCAGAGGACCTTGACTGCGTCCTCCAGGTCCATGACCTCAACACCGAGAATGGCTGCCGGGCAGGGCTCGGCAGGCGGTGCCTTGACCTCTTCTTCCGCGGCGGCGGGCTTGGAGGCTGCCTTGCGGGCTTCCAGAATCTTGCTGAAGCCGGCCTTTTCCGCTTTGGCGAACTCTTCCTTTGCCACCTCAAAGACTTTGCCGCGGACCAGCTGGGCCGCAAACTCCAGGGCATTGGCGATCAGGGGAGCGCCGGAGGCACGGGAGATGATCAGGATCAGCTTGTTGTAGTCCATGCCGATGCCCGGACCGTAGCCGTAGCCGGTGGCCTCAAAGCTGCCGCCGGTGGTATAGGCGGAGAGCATCTTGATCAGGACGTTGCCGGTCAGGGAATCCATGACCATGACGTCGGGGCTGCCCTGCAGAACGTCATTGCCGCGCATGACAGCGCCGCCGTCGGCTCTGGCGGAGGTGGCCCAATCAAATTCATATCCGCCGTCCTTCAACTGGTTGAGGGCGATTTCGCACTGGCGGGCGCCGTCGACGTTCAGGATGCCCACGGTGGGGTTCTTCACGCCGCTGGCCTTGGCGGTGATAATGCCGTAGACGGCATTCTTGATCATGCCTTCGATGCGGTCACCGCTGGAGGTGCCGGTGGTGTTGGCGATGAACATCTCCTTGCCCTTGGCCGGGGTGATGACACGGCCGACGGTGGAGACGCCGATGGGGAACGGATAATGCATGGTGACGGCGCCGTCTACCGCACCGCTCTCCACGAGCTCGTCCATCTTCTTATGGCCCTCATCCTCGTTTTCCACGTGGACGGTGGTCACGCCCTCGGCTTCCAGCGTGCCGATGTAATAGACATCGACGCCGCGTTTGGCGGCCATGACAGCGGCCTGCATGGCGTTCTCTTCGCCGTGCTCGCTGCCCATGCCGGTGAGGGCGATCTTCGGCTTCTTGCCGTAGGAACCGCTTTCCAGCCCCTGGGCCATTTCCAGGAAGGCTTCGGCGATGGTTTTCTGAATACTCATCACGGCACCTCCTTACTCGGCCTGAGCCAGAAGTGTCGCTGCAAACTCCTTCATTGCCTTGGCGATCATGCCCTTGATTTCGTCTTCGCTGACGCCGGCGGCGGGAGCGGCCTCGGCGCTGGAGTTGGCCTGAATCACGAAGGAAATACCGTCAAAGAGGTTGGTCATACGGCCGAGGAACAGAGAGCCCTTGCCGATGATCATGGCGCGTTTGATCTTGCCGGCCATGATGTCTTCACGGGCAAAGCCGATGTAGGGAACGCCGGAGGGAATATGGCCCTGGGTGGGGGCCCAGCCGGTCAGACCGTGCTCGGTGATGAACTTGGGCATGTCGGCCTTGGGAATGTCGCCGCGCTTGACCGCGAGAGCCGCGATCATCTTGTAGTTGGCCTGGGGCACGTCACCGGCGCCTGCGGGCTTGGTGATGTCGGGATTCTGCATCTCGGGGGAGAACTTGTCCACATCGGTGACCTTCAGGCCGACGCGGTCCAGAGGATCGGTGACCAGAGAGCTGATGACGTTCTGCGGAGCGGAACCGGTGCCGACGGTATGACGGCCGAGGATTTCGAGGTTGATTTCGGGGTTGACGCCGTCGTTCTGGCCGATGATGATGCAGAAGCCGCCCAGCATGTCTTCAAATGCGGGCATGCCCTTCTTGACATGGTCCTTGCCGTTCATGCCGAGCTTGGCGGTGCAGCCGCCGGCCGTGACGGCGACGGTCTTGTAGGCACCGGATTCCACCAGAGCGGCAGCCTCGACCAGGGCGTGGGCCGGACCTGCGCAGAAGCCGCGGCTGTCGGAGCCGGAAGCGGAGACGAGACCGGCAATTTCAGCGGCAGCCTTGGCAAAGTTGCAGCCGCCGCGCTGGTTCATATCGCCGCAGGACTCTTCACAGCAGTCGATGACGTACTCCACGTCCGCCTTCTCGATGCCGGCATTGTGAACGCCGGAGAGGAGGGCCAGAATGGAGGAAGCCTTGGAGACAATGTTCTCATGCATGACGTGGGCGGAGAGGTTGACGTCGATGTCGTGGGCGCGCTTGACGCAGCCGACCAGAACGCCGTGGTTATAAAGGCCTTCGGAGTGCTCGTCGCGAACAAAGTGCTCGATCTCGCTGAGCTCAAAGCCGTCCTTGATGCGGGCGACGATAGTCTCGTCGATCATGGGGTTTGCGGCGAAGGCGGGCTTGTTGGCGGCGACAAAGTTCTTGTCCAGCAGGACGAGGTCGAACACGTCGGCCGCCTGCATGAGGAGCAGAAACTCTTCCTGGGGCATCATCTGACCGAAGTGGCCGTAGCGCTCGGTGACGTCGCAGGGGGTCTGATAGAAGGGCTGGGGAACGGCGGCGAGCTCATCGGGGGTCTTGTTGCCGATGTAGACCTGGTTGGGCCAGTACTGGAGAACGTCTTCCCAGCTGCGGATGTGAGAGGGGAGCTCCTTCAGATAATCGCTGTCGGGGTTGACGATCATCTCAGTGGTCTGGGTAGTACCGTTGTGCAAAACCATATCGGGAACATGGCAAAGAATATAGCCGGCGCCTTTGATTACGCTTTTCATTTTTGCATCAAACCTCTCTTTATAATTTTATAATTATGATTAGAAATCAGATTTTAAAAAAAGCCACGAAACAGGCGGAGAACAGCGTTCTCCGTGTATTCATGGCTATCGTTTTGAACTTTCTTCAACTGGAAGGATGGGGCGACGACGCCGTCGACGCCCCCCTATACCATTTGTATGCTGTGATCAGAGGTACTTGCAGTAGTCTGAACGAATTGCGTTCATCTCGCTGGCGATATCGTCAACGTCGAGGACCATTTCCATCATACCGACTTGTTCCTCGTAGACTGCTTCGTCAAACTCTGCCTTTACTTCAGGCTCGCACACATGGAAAACCGTGAGTCCCAACGAGACTCCTGTCAATGGGCCGGAATAGGTCGGGTCACCTGCGGTGACCGTCTCAGCAGCGAGGCCGGAAGCTTCGCCCTCAGCGGCGCCCAGAAGAACGACGACGTTCTCTGCACCGAACTGATTGGCAAACTCCAGAACACGCTTCTGATTTTCCAGATCCATTGCACCTGCGGCAGTTCAAACGAAGCACTCTGTCGAGGAAAAGACAACCTCTGCACCGGCAGTAACGGCACATGCCTCGATCGCCGGGCCGGGAACACCGTCGCGGTCACCGATGGCAACGACCTTTTTGCCTGCTAAAATGCTCATGTTGATGCTTTCCTCCTTTTCTTAAGATTATAAAAAGCCGAGCGGCCTTTTACCAAAGGGATTGCTGAGAAAATGCTCAGATGTGGCGCTTGATCATCTCGAGGATGGAATCGGCAGTGGCCTCTTCCTTCACGACGGAGTCGATCTGCTCGCCGTTCTCATAGATGGCCATGACCGGCAGGCCCAGAATCTTCTGGGAGATGGCCAGTCTGCGCGCCTTGGTGGTGTTGAGGGAGGTGAACTTCATCTTGTCACCGTATTCCTCTGCGTACTGGTGGACATAGGGCATGAGGGCAGCGCAGGGAACGCAGCCGTCGCCGTAGAAATCGACAAAAACTTTTCCTTCAGCCTGCAGAACTTCTTCCGCAAAGTTTTCTTTCGTAAGATCCAGCATGATACAATCTCCTTTAATCAGTATGGATGATTCAGAATAATTACTTCAGGGTGTTGATGTACTTTCCGCACTGCATGGCGGCGATGGCGCCGTCGGCGCAGGCGGTGACGACCTGACGAAGCGGAGTGACGCGGACATCGCCGGCGGCATAGACGCCGGGAACATTCGTCTCCATCTTCTCATTGGTCTTGATGTAGCCGCTCTCCATGTCGAGGATTCCCTCAAACATGCCGGTGGTCTTCTTGCCGGTAAAGCCGAACAGACCGAAGAAGCCGTCTTCTTCATCCGCTTTTAGCGTGGTCAGCTCGCCGGTCTTGACATTCCGGACGACGATCTCGCTCAGCAGCTCATCTCCGCCCAGGTCATCGACCTCGACGTCGTACATCACGCTGATTTTCGGATTTTCCTCGATCTCCTGCTTCAGAGCGGGAGTAGCGGAGAGGGTGCTGCCCTTGTGGAGCATGGTGAGCTTTCTGGCGTACTTGGCGAGATAGAGGGACTCTTCACAGGCAATCCCGTTTCCGCCGACGACATAAATCTCAAAGTCCTCAAAGAAGTTGGCGTCACAGACGGCACAGTAGCTGACGCCCTTGCCGACGTATTTTGCCTCGTTCTTGCAGCCGATAAAGCGGGTCATCGCTCCGGTGCAGACAATGACGGACTTGGCCAGGTACTCGCCCTTGTTGCCGATGAGCTTCTTGACGGTGCCGCTGAAGTCGCAGGAGTTGATGGTGTCGCTGACACGCTCACAGCCGAACTTCTTGCACTGCTCTGTCATGGGAGCGACAAGCTCCTGTCCGCGCATGCCGTCCACGTTAGCCTGTCCGGGATAATTCTCGATGTCGTGGGTGATGGCGATCTGACCGCCGTCAATGCCCTTTTCGATAATCAGCACAGAAAGCTTGGAACGGCCGGCGTACAGTCCTGCCGCCAGACCCGCCGGGCCTCCGCCCAGAATCATTACGTCATAAATTTTGTTGTCCATGGGTTCCTCCTTTGATTTTGTTCTGTTGTTGAATGCTGTTATTTCCAATTTGTGACTGCGATTTTTTAACCGTGATTATATTATATTTCCCGCACATTGATTTGTCAACAACAAAACATAAAAAACGAGGGAGAAAGATACCCGGAGTCCGGGCTGCAGGCACTGCGCAGACCGCCCTGTTATCTCAAGAGAGACCGGCAAAGAAAGCGGGCCCCGATGTCCGGTGCATCTCCCGGGGAAAAGCCTCGTGAGAGGTGCCGAACATCGCGTTTTTTTGCCTGGCCTGAAAAGATAATCGTGACGAAAGAAAGGAAAGAATAAGCCTGCTTTAGAACATTATTATAATAGTACGAAAAGAGAAAACTGAAAAGCGACATTCTTTCAATTTTGAATTAAAATTTTCGCAAGCTTCTGTGCGGAAAATGGAATTAAAACGGTGGGATTCGGTTTCCTGGGGAAGTAAGACATGGGAAAACTGCCGAAAAGAGGGCGGTTTTCCCGGAACAGAACCTCTAATCGGCAGTTTACAAAATGTATTTTAAAGTTGAAAAAATCGCAAGAAAGACTGAGCCGCGGAACCCGCAGCGGTCAGAAGATCGAAGAATCCCGGATAATGGTCTTGGCGTATTCGATGAACTTCGCGGCGGCGGGCGTCAGTTGGGTGTCCGAGGGAAAGGCGACGCCGAGATTGATGCTCTGCGGAGGATCCAGGGGCAGGACCTTCATCTGGTTCACGCGGCCTTTGGTGATGAGTTCGTTGGTGATCACGAGCCCGAGGCCCTGCTCGACCATGCCGAAGGCGGAATAGTTTTCCAGCGTGGTGAACTGGCAGCGGGGTTTGCGGTCCTTCAGCAGATTCTGTACATCCATGTCCATCCCGTAGGCCGGCATGATGATGTTCTCGCCGTCGAGATCGGAGAGCAGGACGCTGCTGTGAGAGGCCAGCGGATGATCCGGCGGAACGGCCACGACCATGTTGTCGTTTTTCAGCGGAATCCAATGATATTTAATGGAGGGCTGATAGCTGTAGAAGCCCATGTCAGCCCGGTGCTCGCTGAGGTAATTGGCAACCTCCTGCCAGGCCCCCTCCAGGAGATTGATCTCGATGGCGCTGTAGTCGCGGTGGAAGCGGCTGATTACCTTTGGGAGCCACTGACTGGCGATGCAGGAATAGGCCGCGATGGTGATGGAACCGCTGTTCATCCCGCTGATCTCGGAAATGGTCTGCTGCAGCTGCTCATCCCAGCTCAGCTGCGAGCGCAGGATCGGGATCAGACGCTCGGCGTTGGCGGTAGGCGTCACACCGGTGCGGCTGCGGATCAGCAGGGGAAAGCCGACTTCTTCCTCCATGGCGGACATCATATGGCTGATGCCGGAGGTGGTGTAACCGAATGCACCGGCCGCTTTGGTGAGGCTTCCGGAGTCAACGACATAGAGAAAGATTTTCACTTTGGTACGATCCATAGGGCAGGCTCCCTTCAGCACCGTATATTAGATAATCGCGGTAAGTAAAACCAGTATAATCCCTTGTTTACGATCTGTCAAATAAAATTTCAAACAGGACCGAATATTTCACACCGCGGGGAGAATAAAAAATATCCCGTATTGCCGACCGGCAATACGGGATATGATCATCGAAATAAGCGCGATTTGGAAATTTGATCAGATCTTCACTTTGAAGACGGTCTGCTCTTCGATATCGGTGGCGAGGGCATCAAGTGCCACACCGACACGGTGATAACGAAGCTTCCACTGCACATCCTTCGGGGTATTGGGATCGCCCAGAGGATACGGAATGGAGATGGTGGGCACCATACGGTTGGCACCGACCGTGGTTGCGACCGGGATCAGGTTGCACATCTGAACAATCGGGAATCCAGCTCTTTCGACTTCTTTAACCATCGTTGCGCCGCAACGAGTGCAGGTCCCTCAAGTAGATATCATGATGACGCCGTCAACATGATCCTCCTGTAAGAATGGGATAATCTCTTTTGCCATGCGGCTGGCTTCGGCTTCGGTGGTACCGGTGCCGACGGTGGTATAGAACCAGGGATGCAGACGTCCGATCTTGCCTTCCTTTTCATAGGCGCGCATTGCGTCAATCGGCATGATGACGTTCGGGTCTTCGTTGGCCGCGGCCGGGTCGAAGCCGGCGTGGATGGTCTTGAAGACGCCCTTCTCCAGGCGCTGCATGTTGCTGATGTCATAGCGGCCCCAGCGGGTGGCGGAGGCGGACTGAATGCGGTCGGGGTTGTCCACCGGGACAATACCGCCGGTGTTCAGCATCGCGATGGTTGCATGGGCCAGGTCCTTAATGGCGGGAGCAATGGGAACGATGTCCTTCTTGGGGATGACAAGCTCGGTCTGATACGGCTGCTTGTTCATCTTCTTGATGAGCATCTGGACGCCGCGGTAGGCAGCGGTGTTCTCACGCTTGTCCTCCAGGAAGAGCTCGTGACGGATGCCTCTGGGGAAGTAACCCTCCGCATCGGCGCCGAGGATCGGCTCTCCGGCCAGGACCTTGTTGACATACTTGCAGACCGCGCCGACGTCTTTTCTCATCTTGGCAGCGCTGTTGCCGCCCTTCATGATGACCATGTCCTTCTTGAACATGTTGACGCCCGGGGTCTCCTCGTTCATCGAGGTAACAACGGGAACGCCGAGCTGCTCGTGGACTGCCTTGCAGATGTTGCCGCAGGCGACCGTATAACGGCCGGCCTGGAAGGCGGGACCTGCAATGAAGAAGTCCATGGGCTTGTCTTTCAGCATTTCCATAATGCGTCTGACGGCTTCATCGGTGTTGGAACCCATGAAGTTATCGCCGCAGACAACCGTGTGTGTGATCTGTGCATCCTTCAGCGCGGCATTATATGCAAGGCCGGGACCGATGGGGCCTTCGACAATGAAGGGCTCCTGATCGGCTTTATCCTCGCCGCCAACACCGCCGAAAAACTGATTCAGATACAGAATCACGTTCTTCATGTGTGTCTTTCTCCTTTCTCCTGAAATTACATCTCGACCATGGTTTTCACCGAGAGTCCAGAGATATGGTCGCCGCAGAACCAGTTGTTGTCCTCCATGATAATGGAGCCGTCGTCTCTGGCGGACTTGCCGAGGACTTCGTCATAGCCCCAGGAGCCGGACATACCGTCGCGGTTCATGGCTTCGAGACAGCCGATCACCGTCTTGCAGGCGGGCAGCTCGCTGAGCTCGGAGACGTTGCCGGAGGAGACCAGCGCGACAAGCTTTTCATCCAGCGTGACCAGCGGCTGAGACTTGCCGTCACGGCCGGTGCACTCGTTGGAGATGCCGACGACCGGAATGCCGGCATCCTCAAGGATGACCTGGCAGCGGACATAGTCGGCGTCGGGGTTGCCGTAGCCTTCTTCGGTAACGATGGCGTAGTCAACGCCGAGGTTCAGGGCGATGTTGCGAACCATGATGGCGGAGCGCTCTTTCTGATCCAGCGCGACGTTCAGGTTCGACATGATGACACCGACAAAGTTCAGGCTCTTGCCGTTTTCGGCAAAGAGCTCCTTGATGGTCGGGAAGTTCTGGAACTCGTAAGTGGACCACTTGGAGGAGGACGGCATGAAGGATCCGGAGATCATCATTCCGTCGAGAACCTCTGTCGGGCTCACGAAAGAGGGCAGATAGCGGTTCATATCCCAGCCGTAGATCAGGTCGTTGTAGCCGAGGGTCTCCATCTGGGACTGGGGCTGCAGGACGATGGCCACGTTGGGGAGGTTGGCGCGCTCGGGGCTTCTCTTCAGAACCGGATCGAACACGTATTCTTCCGTTTCCTCGGGCTCGACATCCTTCGCGATCTGACCCAGCCACTCGGCAAAGCGATGGCCGGCCCAGCGCAGGGCGTGGTTGGTTTTCTGCTGTTCGTGCCGCTCGTCTTCCTCGTCGGTCTCACCCACCATGCAGATGTTGATGAGCTTGGACCAGTAGGTGTGCTTGGCACCTTCACCGCCCATGTCGATGACACCGTCGCCGAAGGAGCCCCAGGTGCCGCCGACAACCGTCACGCAGCAGCCCTTGAAGGCCTTCAGCTCACCGTCACCGCAGGGAACCAGATCGCCGGTCACGCCCGGGAAGAGCGTGCGGCCGTCCATGCGGCAGCGGGGTTCAATCGTCTCGATGACAGGGACGATACGGGTGTCGTCTCCGGGTCTGGCGATGACGATGTCCAGGGAGGTGATGTGTTCGTCCTCACCCATGAGGTAGTCGATGGCGGCCTTCTTGTTGATGGTCAAGACGCCGTCCTTGAAGGAGTTCTCTTCGCCAAGGACAACATCTTTAACATATAAGTTTCCGATGCTGAGTTTCATTCGGTACTTACTCCTCTCACAAATATGCCGTTGTGTTTCTGCAGCCGGCGGAGCGCCGTCTGCACTTTTCATCAGGAAGGTCGAGTAAAGACCGGGGCCCTGGCCTTTACTAATTGTGATTATATTATATTGGTATCCTTTTGTCAATTTGAGAATTCTTGATATTTCTGTCACTAAAGTTTACAAAATTTCAACTCACGGCGCCGGACAGAGGGGCGCTTCCGGCTGCGCGCGGCGAAGGCGGAAACGGGCTGATCTGTCAGCAAAACAGAAGCTTTTGCCCGCAGCGATTCCGGGCGGAGACGGATGCGGTTCAGGATTTGTCGGTATTGTCTAAAAACCGGGCTGACTTTTTGTGGACAATCACAAAAATGAAACGAGTATTTGATTTTTTCTTGACATGCCTTGAAAAAGCGTTAATAATATAGACGTGATTATATAATCGGAGTGATGATCATTCCGAACCCTGCGCGTTGATTTCTGTCCCTGTTTCCCGGCTTCGGAATTTGGCCGTTCCGCTGACGGAGATCGGGGCAGAAGGCTGTTATGTTCCCTTTTTTGACCGGCTCCCGTCAGGGGGCTCTCTTGGCTTGCTTTGAGCCAGGATCAGGCGGCGGGATCGCTTTCGCCTCCCGTCAGCAATTCAGAAAGGAACATTCAGTAATGAGTAATTCCAACAAAGCAAAAGGCGGAAAACTGAACGTCGTCTACGGTGCCTCATTGGTGATCTGCCTGCTTCTGGCGATCTGGGGCATCTTCTTCTCCGACTCCCTTGCCAGCGCGGCAAGCTGGCTGTTTGACGCGGTTACGGTCAACTTCGCATGGCTCTACATGCTGGTGATGACCATCTTCGTCCTCTTCGTGCTGTATATTGCTTTCAGCAAGTACGGTGAGATCCGCCTCGGCCCGGATGATTCCCGGCCGGAATATTCCAACGCTTCCTGGTTTGCAATGCTCTTCGGCTGCGGCATGGGCGTCGGCCTGGTGTTCTACGGTGCGGCGGAGCCCATGGCCCACTTCCTCAGCCCGACAGCCGGCATTGAGCCCGGCTCGGCGGAGGCGGCGGACTTTGCGATGCGCGCGTCCTTCATGCACTGGGGCTTCCACCCCTGGGCCAACTACGCCGTCATCGGTCTGGGCCTGGCCTTCTTCCAGTTCCGCAAGAACAAGCCCGCCCTGATCAGCACCCTCTTCATTCCGCTGATCGGGGAAGAGAAGGTGAAAGGTACCATCGGCAAGGTAATCGACATCCTGGCGGTCTTTGCCACCATCGCCGGTATCTGCACGTCC
>ODAI012141537.1_pt1 | contig 20523 bp, 8 predicted proteins | sample 1539321 | NCBI WGS metagenome assembly ODAI01 (sample SAMN02144231, study PRJEB22623) | gut metagenome | biome: sheep rumen | host: Ovis aries | place: New Zealand
GCCAGATGACGAACTTGAAGTCGTGTCGTGACTGCTTACAGATATGGAGTTACCTATCTGGCTTGCAACAGCACTGCTGATATGAGCCGCAAGGAGACTTGATGTCAATGTGCCTGTTCCTTCATACCAGTCAGGCTCCTTGATGTTAAGACTGCTGAACTTCTTAGCCCATTTGTCAGTAAGACCAAATACCATTGCGTATGGCAGGATGTCATAGAAGAACGAAGGATTCTCGTCAACCTGAGACTTGAGCATTGGCAACTCTGACTTCTCGATGAACTCACGGAAGCCAAGGAGAAGCGACATCATCTCAAGTCGATACTTACTGTCACGTACTGCATGACCTGAGAAGAGGACGATAATCCATCCTGCAACCATGATGCCCGCTGGCACTTCGACAGGAACGAACATATCGTATTCGTTGTACATGAATAAGGCAAATCCTGCAACATCCAATACGCCAACTATGATGTAAGCCGTGTATTCAAGTACCTTTTGCCAGAACGAAGTAATCATGTCATAGTTCGAGCGCCACATTCGTACTATTGATGCCGCGAAAGCAAGTGCTCCCCAGAAAAGCATCGCAAACACTGCTATGCCGGTATCTATGGCAGAAACACAATTACAGCAGTTAATGGCAGCAGAACCGCAGATAAAGAACGCGAGGATAGCACAGACCGTCTTCCAACTTATTGTTGTCAAGGCACGCTTTCCTGTAAACTCAGCCTTCAGGGCATTGATTGCCTCGTTTATCTCATAGTGACAGTCGCCAAGCTCGGAGAGGAGCACAGTGTTACCATCACCGAACAACACATTCCAGAACTTCTTCTGGTACTTAGGCGCATCCTTAGGAAGACCCTTGACCTTGGTAAGCTCGATGTCTATCTCGTCTTTCTTGAAGATATGCTTCTTGCCAGGTATCTCACGTATCTTGAGATAGCCCTTTGATGCAAACCAGACGATGAGTGAAGCGAGGTCGCTGACATCGGCACTACTGTCGATGATGACACCTACCTCGGCACTGCTGATGCCGTCAGGTGCATTGTACTCGATGACCATGAGCGGCTTTCTGCGTCTGTTGCGGACAAAGCAGTACATGACTACGACAAAGAAAAACGCTGTCAAGGCGATGAATACATACATCCATACGTTGCTTACCATGAATGCGTCTTCCCAGTAGCCGTTATCTATCTCCGAAAAAAGAGTGATGCCGTTGAAAGGAGGTACATCAACGGTACTACCTGTGATATTCTTTTTGTCAGCCTTCACATCTATATGGAGGTCATTACCTATGCTTCCGTACGGACCACTGAATACACGGAGCGTCTGTGGCAAATACTCTGGCAATGTCTTCTCAAAGGTAAGAACAAACTGGAAATGACCAATTGACGTGTTCCAATCATCAGGCAATACTGTAGCATTGATATAGTCTGACACGTCATAACGGTCATCGGGCACTCGCAAGATATAGCTTATATTGTACTCTTTGTCGCCGCTGACATACTCATCTTCATCACCAACAATGACAATCACATAACCTTCATTGGACTCATCAATCGTATAATTATCAGACTCGACATTTATGCTGTCAACTATCATGCTATAATTGTACCTTGCCGAACCGCCATTGATGTTGTTGTCACGATAGAAGTAAGTACGGATATAGAAATATATTCCGTGCCTGCTCTCATTGAACACAACCTTCATGTGATCCTTCACTCGCCACACGTTATCCTTCTGGATATATGCCTCATGCTTCCACGCCTTGATTGTGTAGCCGTAGTCCACCTCTCTGTCCTCCGCCATCATGGCAAGAGGAAGAATGAGTAAGATGATGAATAAAAACAGATTCTTTTTCATAATAAAAGAAAAGCCCCCTCCCATCCTCCCCCAAAGGGGAGGTGACTAATGCCATGTCGGGGATATGTTTATCGTTTATGGTTAATTATAAATTCTCAATTGTCAACTATAAATTGTCAACGATAAATTCTCAATTGCCCCTGCCCTCGTCCGTAAGGCCGCCCCCTTCGGGGGTCGGGGGGCTTTAGTTTCCGTCTGGCTTAACAATGTCGATGAAAGGGCCATCATTCCAATGGAATGTTTTCCAATCATCTGGCTTGGCTGGATTGAAAGGCGCATATTCACCCTTGAGATGCTCCGTGACAGGAAGCTTGAGTGACTTCATGCCCTCTATGACCATCTTAGCAATCTCGTATGCTCCGTATGGGTTGAAGTGAGTATTATCCTCAAACTTTGTTTTCTGGTTAGGATATGTGCCTGCTGGATAATGAACGAGTGAGCGTTTGCTGTCCTCCACGCCAAGTGTCTCGAAGAACGTGCGAGTCATCTCATGGAGTTCTATGACCTGTACTCCGAGGTCCTTAGCCACCCAACGCATAGCCTCAGGATAGTTGGCGTGAGTCTCACGTATCTTGCCATTATCATCAAACATACGTCGCTGAGTAGGAGTAACGAAGATTGGTGTCACACCCTTGGCACGAGCCTCATCCACAAACTGCTTGAGTGCGTATGCGTAGTTGTAGAATGCACCGCTTCCCGGACGCTTCTCCTTCTGGTCATTATGTCCAAACTCCATAAAGATATAATCGCCCTTTTTCATGAGTGACACAATCTTTTTCAGTCGTCCTGCTCCGATAAAGCTTGTGGCTGTCTCACCACTCTCGGCATAGTTGCCAACGGCTACCTTATCGTCAAACCAGCGTGTAATCATCTGTCCCCAGCTTGCCCAAGGTTCATAGTCCTGGTCAACAACAGTAGAGTTGCCACAGAGCCAGAGAGTAGGCACATCGTTGGCAGGCTCTATCTTTATGCTTGAACAAGCAGGAGCATCACCGTTAATCTCTATCGTGAGTTTATCATCCCAGTTGAGCTTGCTCTGTTCACGAGCCTTGATGCGTACACGGTCAGTCTTGCCATCAGGCAGGTTGATGGTCGTGTTACGCTTGTTTACGATAAATGAATATTCCTTGAACTCGCCCTTCTTTGTATCTACATTCTGCACAAAGAGGCGACGAGACTCTGCTCTCACGGTAGTATTGGCTTTCTTCTTCTTTGAACCGAGTGTCACTGTCACCTTGTAGTTACCATCAGGTACATTGACAGAGAAATAGAATATACCTTCAGACAACTTAAATGTCTCTGTCTGTGATGCCTTGGCACTTGCTATGACCTCTTGAAAGTCGTAGCCGTAGCCTTTATCCTTATTATATACATCCTCGGCATTAACCTTTGTCGCTGTCTTATCTCTGCCATCAAAGCTGAAATTGTACGTCTGTGCGTTCATCAGCGTGCTGACTCCAAGTAAAAGTGTTGTAATGATTTGTTTCATTTAATAGATGGTTAAGTTGTTTTGGTTTATGCCACAAAGTTAGTCTTTTTTTCTTTTTGGCGCAAATTTCAAAGATGTCAAATGATAAAACACACATTCCTTGAAATTATTAAGCAAAAAAAGTAACTTTGTGCCTGTTTTTTCACACTATCGTATGGGTTCAAGTTCACAAAAACAAAGTATGGATGCCAAACAGTTGCAATCTTCAACCATTGAGTTTCTCCGATTCCCATTAGCCGTAATGGTTCTGGTTATTCACATGACACCGAATGTGGTAAGTTTAGTTGATGCTGATTTTAGCCTTCTTTCGGGTCATGGGTTATACAATGCCTTTGCCATTATGGGTTCACACGTTATTACCCATCTGGCTGTGCCTACATTCTACATGATTTCAGGATATTTGTTTTTCGTTAACATAAATGAATGGTCATGGGATGTTTACAAGACCAAGATTCGTAAACGTATATCTACATTATTTGTTCCTTATATGCTATGGAACATCATCCCATTTGTAATCATGATAACATATATGGTCATAAGTGCTTATGTATGCGGAACGACCATGTCTGATGTTGTCACCTATGTCAAGGATGAGTGCTGGCGTTTCTTCTATGTGTATAAGGAATGGACGGAAGGTGTTGATTGGCTTGGTTATGAGGTGATCAATTCTGCACCTATTGACGGGCCACTCTGGTTCTTGCGTGACTTGATTGTGGTCACTTTACTCACTCCTGTCATCTATCTTGTGATAAGCCGGGGACAGAAAATTGCTATATGGATATTGTTCCTCGCTTATGTGTCAAGGGTATGGACAAATATTCAAGGCATAAGTATCTTGGCTGTATTCTTCTTCTCACTTGGTGCATACTTTGCAATAAACAAAAGCAGTATCATTTCATTTGCTGACAGATACAAGTACTTTTTTGTTCCTACAAGTGTTGTTCTTATGTTTGTCACTACGGTATATAACGGTGACAACACAGTAACAGGTCAGTACTTCTACCCATTCTACGTTAGTTCTGGAGTATTCACATTATGGTATTTTGCCTCAGTATGTGTTCGTAAATACAATATGAAGGTCAACGCCACACTCATTTCAAGCTGTTTCTTCATATATGCCTTCCATTATGTTACCATACCGAGATACGATACACCATTGTCACTAATCAAAGGAATAACTATCAAGATAATGCCTACTGACAACTGGGTTAGTGAGTTTATATGCTATATTGTTCCACCTGTCATTGCACTATCTGTAATAATCGGTCTGTTTATTGTGTGCCGCAAGCTGTTTCCTAAGGCAACCGCCATCATGACAGGAAACAGAGGTGATTGATTTTTTTGATAAGTGGTATGGAAATCCCGACATCCGTAAGCTCTACTGTCGTCTTTAACTTAGACCTGAACTCTGGATTTTTCTTACAAGATGAAAAAGAACCTAATTCATATCTAACTAAGCCACATGTGTCTCTAACAATGGGTATAAAGTTCTGATACATGTCCGTAACCAATGCATACGGTATAAATAAAGCAGGCAAGCGCAATGTTTCGTTTGTCTGCTTTATTTGTTTTGCTGAAATGCACATTCAACACAAATGACTGCAGTTGCGTCATGAATAGTACTACTTACAGATAAAAAACTATCATTGGTTAGTCCGACAACAGATGTCTCAACAGAGTGAAATAAATAATCACATATTTGTGGTATTTCGCAATGAATAATAACTTTTTTGCATAAAAAAGTGATAAAAATATTTGTCAATTCAAATATTTGGTATAATTTTGCCACGAATTATTACAAAAGGACACAAATAAAAGGAATAGAACACCGACATTGACTGGCTATCACAGCAACGTGGCAACATGCATTTATTTAAGTACACACAAATAAAATAAGACACTTTGTTTTCGCATGCACTTGATCAATAAAAAGGATGTGTTGAATATATCATGCGGTATAAATTCCTATAATAATTAATCCTCAGTATTCATATTCAATTTAACTAAGAATAACAGTTCATTCGTGTGGCTTGCTGCATGAATGGCAATTAACTAATTTAATAAACCACATTATTAGACAACCCAAAGTGAAACAACTATGGTGAAAAAATCTCTACTTTTTGGATTGATGATGTCATCAGGTGCATTCTTGTTTGCACAAAGCGACATCAACAACAAGTTATCTGTTACAACACAGATGTTCCTGAATGAAAGGGACGGAAAAGAAGTTGTTCGTCGTAAGGCTCCAGCAAAGGAGAAAGAACTCGGACTCAAGCTTGATGAGTCATACCGCGCTCAGTTAGAGTGGAATGACGGACGTATCTATGCTGAGCCAGAGGTTCAGAATGGCGTCAAGTACATCTCTACATTCATCCGCGTTAAGAACGAGGCTGAAATCAGCGAACTCGAGGCTAAGGGAGTACAGGTTCAGTGTAAGTTCAACGACGGACTTCTCACAGCTAACATCCCTGTTGACTCACTTGAGTCAGTAGCAAACCTTTCAAATGTACAGCGCATCAACGTATCACCACTTATGCGCCCTACTACTAATGCTGCACGTACAGCAACAAACACAGGTGCAGTACTCACACATTCTGCAGATGCTATTGCAGCAGGACTTCCAAAGGTGTATGATGGTACAGGTGTCGTACTTGGTGTAATCGATACTGGTATCGACTTCCAGCACATTGCATTCAAGGACAAGAACGGAAACTCACGTATCAAGCGTGCATACGTTTATAACGGTTCATCTGCAAAGGAATACACAAGCATCACAAGCTCAGCTCCTACAACAGACGACTCTGGTGAGGACCACGGTACTCACACGTCATCTACAGCAGGTGGTTCAAGCGTTATCATCAATGGTAGCAACGTAACTGTAACAGACAATCACGCAAGTGCTACTTACGGAGGTATTGCTCCAGGTGCAGACCTCTACCTTGCAGGTGTAAAGGGTCTTTCAAGCACATATATGGCAAATGCTTTCCAGAAGATCTGTAACTATGCAGACTCACAGGGCAAGCCAGTTGTAGTAAGCAACAGCTGGGGGTCACAGTATGGTCCTCACGATGGTACAGGTGACTTTGCAAGCATCACATCACAGTACTTTGGTGACAACCACCCTAACCACATCTGTCTCTTTGCTGCATCAAACGATGCTGGTAGAGCATCAGGCAATGGCGGTTTCCATGCTTCTGGCACTTCTTCAAGCTCAAACCCATTCGGAACAGTGCTCCGTAGCCACGCATACAGCAATACCGATGATGGTTACTACTACAGCGGTATCATTGCTAACGCATGGTCACGTTCTACAATCAGCGGAAGCCTTGCTTGTAAGATTTTTGTCCTTGACTCAAGCACAGGTGCTGTAAAGACATCTGTAACAGTCACAAGAGGAAACTCAAGCTACAAGACAGTAAGCGGACTTTCAAGCTACTACGATGGAACACTCACTGTTTACTTTGACTACATCAACTCTTCAAAGAGTCAGATCCTTCTTCAGACATCTGGTCTCACTTCAAAGGGCACAACTCAGACAACTAAGAATGGTAGTGCATTCTACAACAGTAAGTACACACTTGCAATCCAGATCTATCCAACAAGCGGTAGCACAACTATCGACACATGGGCAGGAACAAGCAGCTACTTCAGCAGCACTCCTTCAACAAGTGGCTACAACTGGGCAGCAGGTTCAGACAACTCATCTATCAGCGACGAGGCAACAATGCCAAGCGTCATTGCTGTAGGTGCATACGTTTCAAAGAACAGCGTAAAGGACTACAATGGTACTACTCATAGCCTTGCACATAAATACACTGTTGGCGACATTGCTTACTTCTCAAGTTACCAGGAAGCAGGACAGGGTGCCACAGGACAGCTTATCCCATGGATTACTGCTCCAGGTGCAACAGTTGTTGCAGGTGTAAACCACTACCACAAGACTGGTGGCTACATTGACAACACTTATGCTAACTACGAGATGTACCGTGTTAACTCTAACACTACAAATCCTTACGGAAGCATGGAGGGAACATCTATGGCAACACCTGTTGCTGCAGGTGTCGTAGCACTTTGGCTTCAGGCTGCAAAGGAGACTAATCAGTCACTCACAACAACTGCAGTCAAGAACATAATGAAGAATACTGCTATCAACGATACATATACTACTCGCGGTGCTAATGCTTCACACTTCGGAAATGGTAAGATTAACGCTCTTGGAGGTATTCAGGCAATTCTTGGTACTTCAGGTGGTTCAACAACTCCTGACCCACAGCCATCACAGAATCCTTCACTCACAGTGTCTAAGTCTTCTGTATCATTTGCTACTACAACTGGCACTCCTGTATCTGCTACTTTCACAGTTACAGGAACAAATATAACTAACACAGCTACTGTTTCTCTCACAAACTCTAATGGTGTATTCTCAGTAACTCCGGCAACAATATCTGCTTCTGCTCTTGCTCAGGGCAAGACAGTAACTGTTACATTCACACCACAGACATCTGGTACTTACACAGGTAAGGTAACAATCACAAGCGGAACTGCTTCTGTAAACGTGAACCTCACAGCTACTGCCACTCAGCCAGAGACAACTACTGGTGGTACAGCATCAGACAACTACCTTGACCTCCGCAAGTACAACACAATCAACAACGCTGGTGTATATGGAGTAAACAATTTCTACTCAATTGTCAGCGATGGCAGCAACGCATGGATTTCTGTTCCTGCTTATGGTGCATACTATTCATCAGACTATCAGGGATGGATTTCTGCAAGCAACATCTCTACAGTTCGTACTACATGGAGCAAGGCTGACGTATTCGGAGGCTACTCATCATTCTTCAACTCAAGCTCTAACGCACGTGCCATCACATCAAGCTCTTACGGTTCAACAGCAGCAACAGAGACATTCTACGTATCTAACTGTACTGGCGTTAAGCTCTATGGCTACGGACGCAGCACATCAAGCTGGTGGAGCAGCTCAACAGGTTCAATCACAATCAAGGCTTACGAGTGCACTAAGAACGCTAACGGTTCACTCAGCGCTTCATCAACTGTTGTTGCATCTAACTCAAGCACAACAAATGGTGCTGTTGCAATTCCTGTCACAGGACTTGATGCAAACAAGATTTACAAGGTTGTTGTTAGCGTTTCTAAGTCTTACCTCTATGAGGTAGCATTCCAGACAAGCTTGTCAAACATCAATGGCTACAGCGTCTCATCATTTGTTGGTGACCTTCCACAGGAAGCAACTGCTATCGACGACGTGACAACAGACGCACCTGCTGACAACAAGATTTACACAATCAACGGTCAGTATGTTGGCAATGACATCAAGGCTCTCAAGCCAGGCTTGTACATCATCAACGGTAAGAAGATTAACGTACGATAAAAGACTCACTACGAAGGTGACAAAACCTTCAACATAATAAAAAGGTCAGTTCCGCACATCGCGAAGCTGACCTTTTTATTATTCATGCCGACGTTCTTAGAAACGTATTCCTGTTGTTAATTGTAACTGGTAACCAGAATATTTATCTTCAATAAACATAGTTCTTTTCATAATTGTTTGTCTTTTGTTTGTAGTTAAGTTCATTTGATAGTTTTTGAATGTGTTATGTTAAAAGCGACCGCAAAGGTACGAATATTTATTTGTGTTATCCAAACTTTATATTGTTTTTCCCCTATCGCATCTTTGAAAACACATGAAAAGTCATAAAGAAACGTTTTTCAAATTCGCAATTCATTGTACTCAATACAGGGTATGCTTGGAAATTGTACCAATTTGTTTTTCCTTAAGCACAAAGTTAAAAACTCCCGATTGTAGTCTTTTTGTATTTAAAACTCACACTTTTTATTGATAATGTTTCCGCATTTCAAAATGAATGTGTAATTTTGCCGAGTGTTTGTACGTTCGTGATATGTGCAAACATGAGGACTATAAATAACGTATTCAAAATCTACAAGTAGTGCAGGGCTGAGGCTCAGCTACTCAAATACCGTAATAGATGATGAACAAACGTGGGTGTACCAAACTGTTTCAAGTGTTCATTATGTGTGTGATGTTCCTATGTCACACAAGTGTCTCTGCGCAATATTCAAAAGTACTTAAGTTCCGGCATCTCAACATTGAGAACGGACTACCCAGCAACAATGTACGTGCATTGATGCAGGATAAGTACGGCTATATTTGGATAGGTACTGGATATGGAATAGCGAGGTACGATGGGCACAACTTCACATGTCCGAGGGGACCTAAGACAAAGGCGAGCTGTTCGGCTTTATGCGAGATTGGCGACACGGTATGGATTGGTACGAATGATGGACTAATCTTCTATTCGCATCGTTGTGATAGCGTTGCCAGCTTCGATAAGACAACCAAGGACGGATTCGGCATTACGTGTGTTATCACAAGGATTATGCCTGACAAGCAAGGCAACATCTGGATTACCACTTCTGACCAAGGCGTATATTGCATAGACAAGAAGATGGAGTTGAAACATTACCCTCTTCCTGATGGTGACATGACGGCGGCGTCCCTGCTCGTGACAAGTAAGGATGAGGTCTGGGTGGCAAGCAACTGGAATAAGAATAACTTTGTAAAGCTCAATCGTAAAGCTGATAGGTTTGAACCTGTAAAGGTGAACAACCTAACAGGGGACAATATCTACTTCGGTGGAATAACCATCGAGGAAGGTAGGGATGGCATAATATGGTTCGGTTCATGGAATTCAGGACTCTTGAAATACGATACGAAAACAGGAAACCTTACCTATGGAGTAAAAAGGGATGAAGAACACCTTAGCCATATTCACTGGATAACCAAGAGTGAGGAAGGTAAGCTGTTCATCAGCTCCGATCAGGGGCTTTGCATCTTCGATCCAAAAACTTCTGTGCCTCATTTCTATGGACAGGATGAGCTTTCGCCATACGCTCTTGCTGACTGCTACACATATCCTATCTTACTTGACAAGGAGGGTGCTATGTGGGTTGGTACATACTACTGTGGTTTGGAATATACTCACCCAAAGGTTACCAATTTCACTAACTTCACTCGGTCTTCCTACCGTAACTCTGTGTATGGCAATGTCATCAGTAACATTCGAGAGGATGCCTATGGCACTCTATGGATAGGTAGTGATGATGGTGGATTGTCATCATACAACAAGGCGACAAATCAGTTCCGCTCCTATGAGCCACAGGGCGCAAAGCAGAAGAGAAACGTACATGGTATGTTCATTGATGGCGATGACCTGTACGTCGGTACATACTCCACGGGTCTCGATATCATTAATGTCAAGACTGGTGCAGAGAAGCATTACAAGTCTTTCCAAGGCACTGACGGTAAGACCTATGGTGTGAGTGCTTATTCCATCTATAAGTGCAGGGACGGCAAGATATGGATTGGTACGTTCAGTCATATCCTTACGTTCGACCCGGTATCTGGTCTCGTGACTCCAGAAAAGAAGACATCCAATGTGATTATTGATATCAAGGAGGATAAGAAAGGTAACATGTGGTTCTGTGCTGATGATGACGGCCTTTATCGCTACAATTGTGATAAGAGATCATGGAAGAAATACGTGGACTTCACATCCAATAAGCAGAAATATGACGCTAAGGTTGCCATCAACTGCATCTATGAGGATGTGCGTGGTGAGTTATGGCTCGGAACGTCATTCGGGTTATTCAAATATGATAAGAAGAACGACAAGTTTGTTTCCATCGAACTTCGTGGTACATATCCTAATGTCAATAGCATAGAGGGCGAGGGTAGTGACCTGTGGTTGGCTACCACGGCTGGACTTTTAGCGTTCTCGACAACCACTAATGAAGTGGTGCGTGAGTACAAGGGTGGTGACGGTATTGACAACATCGATTTCACTCAGAACACGGTGTGCAAAAGTGCTGATGGAACGATATACCTCGGTACTACACATGGATTCACTTCGTTCAATCCGTCAAGAATGAGGGGTAATGTTATTGATCCAAAGGTTGTGTTCACAGGTCTTGAACTCTTCGGTAAGCCTGTACTCGTAGGCAGCGACAATCTCAGCGATAACCTCAATAGCGTGGATGAGGTGGAGTTCTCATACAAGGAGAACTCACTCCGTATATCATTCTCGGCAATGAGTTATCTCATGCCTGAGAATAACCTGTATCAGTACTATCTTGAAGGACTGGAGGACGACTGGAACATTCCTACTCATGAACATAGTGCAACATATACCAACCTCTCTCCAGGCACATACGTGCTCCACGTAAGAGCTGCCAATAATGATGGTATCTGGAACGACGACGAGGTGACACTCACCATTGTCATCACTCCTCCTTTCTACTGGAACACACCTGTCAAGTGTGTATATGTAGTTCTCCTTGTCCTTCTCATACAGTTCATCATCGGTTTCTTCCTCAAGAAGAAGGAGAAGGAACATATTGAGGAAATAAAGGAGATTAACACGCAGAAGGAAAATGAGGTACACGAGGCACGTATCAAGTATCTCACCATCAGCGACTCGGACAACGAGTTCCTCAAGCGACTGGAGAATACCATCGAGAAGAACTTCTCTAACCCTGAAATATCTGTTGATTTCCTTGCTGCTGAGATGAATGTGAGCCGAAGTGGTCTCTTTGCCAAGGTGAAGAACCTTGCGGATGTCACTCCGAATGAGATGATACAGATTATCCGTCTCAAACATGCTGCCCACCTCCTCGAGACTAAGCAGTATCGTATCAACGAGATATGTTACATGGTGGGATTCAACAGTCCGTCTTACTTCACCAAGTGCTTCACTAAGCATTATGGTGTGAAACCTGCGGAATATACTAAGCAGAATACAACGGAACAGACGGAAGAGAAGAAAGAAGAGGAAAACTAAAATCTATAATTTCAAATTTATGCCTCTGGGTAAAAATGGTGCTCCAGAGGCATAAATTATAGATTCGAAATAAGACATTAATTATTGTAATTCTAATTTTTATAAAATCCCCATTAACCTCAAATGAAGTCAGACATTGAAATAGCCAGAGAATGCAGTCTTAAGAACATAGACAGCATTGCAGACTATATCGGTATTCCGCTCAATGAGTTGGAAACCTACGGACGTTACATAGCAAAAGTGCCTGAGACGCTCATAGACCAGAAGAAGGTGGACAAGAGCAACCTCATCCTCGTCACTGCCATCACGCCTACAAAGGCTGGTATCGGTAAGACAACAGTCAGCATCGGACTTGCACTCGGTCTCAACAAGCTCGGCAAGAAAGCCGTATGCGCTCTGCGTGAGCCATCACTCGGACCTTGCTTCGGTGTAAAGGGTGGTGCTGCTGGTGGCGGATATGCACAGGTATTGCCAATGGATAAGATTAACCTCCACTTCACGGGAGACTTCCATGCAATCACATCTGCCAACAACATGATTGCTGCACTCCTCGACAACTACATTTACCAGCATCGTGACGAGGGCTTTGCTCTCAAGGAAGTGCTGTGGAAACGTGTGCTCGACATCAACGACCGTAACCTGCGACACGTCGTTACAGGTCTCGGAACAAAGACTGACGGTATCATTGCTGAGACAGGATTTGACATCACTCCTGCGAGTGAGATTATGGCTATCTTGTGTCTCTCTAAGGACATTGATGACCTTCGCCGTCGCATTGACAACATCATCCTCGGTATCACATTTGACGACAAACCTTTCTATGTAAAGGACATGGGTGTAGGAGGTGCAATCACCGTGCTTCTCAAGGATGCCATACATCCTAACCTCGTACAGACAACGGAACAGACTCCAGCATTTGTACATGGCGGTCCTTTTGCCAACATAGCACACGGATGTAACACTATACTTGCCACAAAGTTGGCGATGACATTCAGCGACTACGTAATCACGGAGGCTGGATTCGGTGCTGACCTCGGTGCTGAGAAATTCTACGACATCAAGTGTCGCAAGAGTGGTCTCCAGCCTAAGCTCACCGTCATCGTGGCTACTACACAGGGCTTGAAGATGCACGGAGGTGTACCACTCGAGAAGATTAAGGAACAGGACATCGAAGGTCTCATCAAGGGACTCGACAACCTTGACCGCCACATAGAGAATATCCGTAAGTTCGGACAGAGTGTGGTGGTAAGTTTCAACCGTTATGCGACTGATACAGATGCCGAACTCGACATTCTTCGCAAGCACTGTGAGAAGATTGGTGTTGGCTTTGCCGTCAACAATGCCTTCATGGAAGGTGGTGAGGGAGCAAAGGAACTGGCACAGGTGGTTATCGACACAATAGAGAACAAACCATCACAGCCACTCCACTTCGTTTACGACGACAAGGACGACATCAAGACAAAGATAGAGAAGGTGTGCCGTGAGATATACCGTGCTGACAGCGTAACATACGGAAAGACTGCCTTGCGCATGCTTGAGCGTATCGAGAAACTGGGCATCCAGCACTACCCTGTCTGCATTGCCAAGACGCAGTATTCATTCTCAGCCGACCAAAAGTTGTATGGTTGTCCTTCAGGCTTCTCAATCAAAATACGTGACCTTGTCATCAACAATGGTGCCGAGATGATTGTAGCCATAGCAGGCGACATCATGCGTATGCCAGGACTCAGTATGTCTCCTCAGGCAGAACGCATAGACATCGTGAACGGAGAGATTGAGGGATTGTCATAAATGACATCCCCCAACTCCATGAACGAGCCAGAATAAACAAAGAAGCATATCTCGATGCATGGTAACATTTTTGCCTTTTTTTATTTGAAATGTTGCCTTGTTATGTTACATTGCCTTCCTATTATGTACCATCATGGTGTTTTGGTTACGTGGTTTGTTTTTTCTGTTACAAATAAATCAAATATTTGGTGCATAATTCACTACCTTTGCGTTCGATTACTTTAATAACGATTGAATGGTAACAACAACCATCATTGCAACTAACTTCAGAAGCAACACAATTATTATGAAAAAACTGCTACTAACATTACTGGCTTTGGCGCCGTTCGCAACTACACAGGCCCAGAGCCAGTTGTATCCACAGCATTTCGATCTTTCCGAGATTACACTTCTTGATGGTCAGCACAAGACCATGATGGAGCTTAATGCTAAATTACTTCTCGACTATGATGCAGACAGACTGATGACTCCGTTCATCCGTCAGGCAGGTCTGTCTGACAAGTCAACATCCAAGTATTATGGTTGGACAAAGACACATCCGACATTCTCCAACTGGGGACTTCCTGATTGGAGTCTTGAAGGACATGTGGGCGGACATTATATCACAGCACTCTCACTTGCTTATGCGGCAATGAACGATGGTAAGCATGACGACCTCCGCAAGCAGCTCAAGTCACGTCTTGAGTATTGTCTTGCCATAATGAAAGATTGTCAGGATGCTTACGCAGATGATACCAAGGGTATGAAGGGATTCATCGGAGGACAGCCAATCAACCAGGTCTGGACAGGACTCTATGCCAATAACCTTACAGAATTCAAGAAGTATGGCGGATGGGTTCCTTTCTATTGTCAGCACAAGGTGCTTGCAGGACTTCGTGACGCATATATATATGTGGGCAATGAGGATGCCAAGGAGATGTTCCGTGGTCTTAGCGACTGGAGCATCAATGTGGTGAGCAAGCTTTCTACTTCAGATATGCAAACTGTACTCGGATGGGAGCATGGCGGTATGAACGAGACATTGGCTGATGCCTACAAGCTCTTTGGTGACAAGAAATATCTTGATGGTGCAAAGAAATATAGTCATCAGTATATGATTGACGGTATGGCTACGTTCAACAAGGACTTCCTTTCTGGTAAGCATGCCAATACTCAGGTACCTAAGTATATCGGCTTTGAACGTATCTGGCAGGAAGACAAGAAAGGTTCTGTAACTCTCGGAACAGCTAATAAGACTTATCGTAGCACAGTACTCAACTTCTGGAATGATGTTGCTGAGAACCGTACCGTATGTATCGGAGGTAATAGTGTGAGTGAGCATTTTGTTGACCACAAGAATGGTTCAGCATACATCAATAACCTTGAAGGTCCTGAGTCATGTAACTCTAACAATATGCTCAAACTCTCTGAGGACCTGTTTGACGATACTCACGATGTAAAGTATGCTGACTTCTACGAGGCAACGATGTATAATCACATCATGTCAACTCAGGATCCTACGACTGGAGGATATGTGTATTTCACATCATTACGCCCACAGAGTTACCGAGTATATAGTCAGGTGAACAAAGGTATGTGGTGCTGTGTGGGTACTGGTATGGAAAACCATAGCAAGTACGCTCACTTTGCCTACACTCATAGTGTGGATAATGACACACTCTTTGTCAATCTCTTCGTTCCTTCTGAGTTGAAGAACGATAAGTTCTGCGTCAAGCAGGAAACTAATTTCCCATTTGAACAGAAGACAAAGATTACAATTACCAAGGCAGGCAAATATACTCTTGCCGTTCGCAAGCCAAGTTGGGTAGAAGGCGGTGGCTCATACTCTTGTACGACCAAGAGCTGGAAGAAGGGTGACGTTGTTGAAGTTGACCTTCCTATGAAACTCCGTGTTGAGGCTTGTCCTGACTACAACGGTTATGTGGCATTCAAGTATGGTCCTATTCTTCTTGCTGCTCGTACTGAGACAGAGAGTAAGTTGCAGAATGAATACGGAGGTGAGGGACGTATGGATCACTCACCAGGTGTAGTGGCAAGCGTTAAGCCTCTTGGCGATTCTCCTCTTATCATCGGCAATAGGGCTGATGTGCTTGACAGTATTTCTCTTGTTGACGCAAGCAAGCTGGAGTTTAATCTCAAGACATATAATAAAGGTACTATAAAGCTTGAGCCTTTCTATGCCATTCATCATGCACGCTATGCCTGCTACATGTTCCAAGGCACGCCAGAGGAATATGCCGCATCGTCAATGGGACAGGCAGATGCTGCAGAGAAGGCACTTCGTGACCGTACCCTCGACTTCGTGGCTACTGGTGAGCAACAGAGTGAGGCTGGTCATCAGGCAAAGTATTCTGGCGGTTCAACAAGCGGCTCGTATCGTGGTGAGACCTATCGTGACGGACAAGCTAACGGATATGTGCAGTATGTACTTGAGAACAAGGATGGCATTACAGAGAATGTGGCTCTCATGATTCGTATGATTACTGCAGACAAGAACCGTTCAATGTCTATCTATGTGGATAACGTGAAGGTTGGCGAGTTTACTGTGCCTGCGCGCTACAAGGGTGCTGACGATAACGGATTCTTCAATGTAGAGTTCCCATTACCAGCGAGTGTACTCAAAGATGCAAAGGGTAATGTCAAGACAAAGATTACGTTCAAGGTTGTTGCTTCGCCAACGACTCTTCTTCCTGGATTATATTATTTGAGACTTCTCAAAGACTATAAGGACAATTCTTATGTGTGGAATTGTACCGACTGGCAGACTGGTGATTCTGGTCGCGTAAGTCAGGGTAAGTTCTCTTATGACACAGAGAATAATACTATTATTATTAACGCAGGGACAGGTGTGAACAACACCTGTCTCTCTTTTAATTATGCTAACTGTGATTACGACGTAAGGAAGTCAGACAAGTATCTTGTCGTCCGTGGACGTAATCTTTCTACAGCAAGTGGCAAGAATTATCTGTGGTGGCTCAATGGCGTGAACCGTGGTACGAGTGTTGTACCTGATTTCACCAAGACCATTTCCATGAAGGATGCAGAAGGCAAGACTTATCGTAGTGTCATCATAGCATGGGACATGACAAAGTCTGGTATTGACGATAACAACAGTACCGACCCTTTCAGCTTTGCCAATGGTCAGACAATCTTTGGACTTACATCTACTACTGGTACTTCCACAATAGAGTATATTGGTTTTGTCAGTTCCGTTCAGGATTATGCCAATACGGTAGGAGTAGAGGAAGTCGTAACGACAACCAAGAATGGTGCCATTTATAGCCTTTCGGGTGTAAAGCTAAAGGAAGAGCCTTCCACTGGCGTATATATAAAAGATAAAAAGAAAGTAGTGAAATAAGTAGTTTATGTTTATAATAAAAGCCTCCGACCGTAGCGATCGGAGGCTTTTTATTACTTCAATATGAAAGGTAATGTTGCCTTGATGTCACGACTTGAAGCAGCAACAAATGCCTTGAATGTGCCTGACTCGGCTACCCATTCGTGCTTGTTTTCATCGTAGAACTTGAGGGCAGAGTAAGGGATGGTAATGGTTACGTCCTTGCTCTCGCCTGGATTGAGCGATACTTTTTTGAAGCCTTTGAGTTCCTTCTGTGGACGTACTACTGAACATTTGTCGTCGCCAATGTAGAGCTGTACGACTTCCTTACCTGCCACCTTGCCTGTGTTCTTAACTGTCACAGTCACGTCAATGCTTCCGTTTGGTGCGATTGTCTTGGAAGAAAGGCGTGCGTTGCTGTACTCGAATGTAGTGTAGGAAAGTCCGTAGCCGAATGGGAAGACGATTGTCTTAGGTGCACGGTCAAAGTGGCGGTAACCTACGAAGATGTCCTCTGCATATACTTCAACTTCGTTACCCTTGCCATTGTGTTTGCGAGCGTCAAAGTCAGTATTTAACTTTGCCAAACTTAGTTCTGCTGGTACTGCCTTCTTGAGGGCGTTAGCCTTAGCGATAAGGTCGGCTGACTTAGGATTTGCATTCTTGACAGTTGACTCGTTGACAAGTCCCTTAGGAGTGCGCTCCTCGCCTGTGCGGAAAGCTTCAGGCATGTCCTTTGGCTCAATGCCTGGGTAGCCAATGAGACCATACTGATGTGAAGGGTAATCCTCAAGCTTTGCACCGTATGTAAATACTGTCTTACCTGATGGATTCACGTCTCCGCTGAGTACGGCTGCAAGTGCGTGACCTGTCTCTGAACCAAGATACCAGTTCTGGATGAGTGCTGGAGTGCTCTTGAGCCAAGGCATTGCAACTGCATTACCACTTGTAATGACTGTTATGATGTTTGGCTGTATGGCTGCAAGTTTCTCGATGATGGCATCCTGTCCGTATGACATGTTGTACGAACGACGGTCTCCACCTTCACAATCCTCAAAGTGGTTCTTGTTGAGTCCTCCTATGTAGATGATGAGGTCGGCATCCTTTGCCTTGCTGAGTGCCTCGTCAAGGAGTTTCTGCTGTGTTGCCTCTGTTATGAAGTCGGCACCGTCAAAGCGACTTCTGCCTGACTCATATCCCTGTGCATATTCTATCTTGCAATCCTTGCCAAAACGCTCCTGAATGCCTCGTAGTGTACTTACCTCGTCCTTTGGCTTCAATTCAGATGAACCGCCTCCTGCACAGAGTGACTTGGTTGCGTTGTCACCCACCACGAGTATGGTCTTGTATCGCTTTGCATCGATAGGAAGAAGGACTGAGCCATTCTTTGCCTTATCGTTTTTGAGAAGTACGATACCTTCCTCGGCTATGGTGCGTGAAGCCTTGATGTGCTCAGGTGAGTTGATTGAGCCGTATGGCTTCTGACGGTTCATTGCTGTGCGGAAGATGAGTGCGAGTACTCGTCCAGCCTTGTCATTGACTACAGACATCGGTATTTCGCCCTTGCGAGCCATCTCGAGGTACGCCTTGCCAAGATAGTAGTCGTCATAGCCAAATCCGTTTGCCTCTGTTGTAAGTCCGTTGGTGTATGAACCCATCTCGATGTCAAGTCCGTACATGGCACTCTGCTTTGTGTCGTGTGCTGCTCCCCAGTCGGAGATAACTGCACCCTTGAAGCCGAGTTCGTTCTTGAGTATGTCGTTGATGAGGTAAGGTGAGTGTGTACAGTGTACTCCTTTGTAGCTGTTGTACGAACCCATGAGACTCCATGCCTCACCTTCCTGTACTGCAGCCTTGAATGCTGGAAGATAAATTTCGTGGAGGGCACGGTCAGATACTTTTACATCCACATGTCCACGGAACTCTTCCTGTTCGTTGAGTATGTAGTGCTTGATACAGCAAGCCACTCCGTTTGACTGTAATGCCTTGATGTAAGGTACACACATCTGGCTTGCGAGGTATGGGTCTTCGCCCATGTACTCAAAGTTACGACCATTCAATGGTGTACGATATATATTCACTCCGGGACCGAGAAGTATGTCCTTCTCGCGGTAGCGTGCCTCCTCACCCACGTTCTTGCCGTAGAGTGCAGCCATGTCTGGATTCCATGTTGCTGCAAGACAAGTGAGTGCAGGGAAAGCTGTGCAGTAGTCATTAGTCCAATTGGAGTGTCCCCAGTCGTTCCAGTTTATCTCCATTCTCACGCCGTGAGGACCGTCGCTCATATATAGCTCTGGTATTCCGAGACGTGGCACGCCCGGGCTTGAGAACTTGCTCTGGGCGTATGTAATTCGGCACTTCTCCTCAAGCGTCATGCGTGAGAGAGCGTCCTTCACACGTTCTTCTATACTCTTTGTCTCGTCCTGATACACAGGCGTGTTTTGTGCTTGTGCTCCTATTGATAACAGGGCAGTAGCAATTACCAGGATTGTTGTTTTCATTCTTCCTTAGATTTTATATGATTCTTTAATGGGTTAGCGTACATTGTTAGTATCTTCTCGCGGAGGAATGGCACGTCTGGGTTCTCCACTTTGACCATTGATATCCTCTCCTTGAGGTATGCTTCAAACTCCTTGTGCTCTTGCTCTGTAACCTCTTTGAAGAGTGACTCGTCGCCACTCACCTCTGCAAGTGCCACAATGTTGGCAGGATAGATGCGGTAGTTGCGGTGAATCTCCTTGTCTATGTGCTCTGCAATGATGCGGTAGATGTCAGCCTTGTCAATTGATTCTGCATCGAGTGTGTCGAGCCATTCGTTGATACAAGGTGCTGCCTCGTAGTGTATGTGACCCTTCTTGCCAATGATGCCAGTCTTCATGTTGTCGAGGTCGTCCTGCTTTGACTTCTTCCATCCCTGTACGTCACGCTTGAGCTGGAACTCCTGAGCCTTGAGGTAGTCGCAAGGGTCGTACTCGTAGCTGATGGTCAGCGGCACGATGTTCAGCTCCTTCAGCGAGCTGACAACGTCAGCGCCCCCTTGATCCCTCCTCATTTCTCCGTCCTCAGCAGCGCCGCCCATGGCCAGCATCTTCAGCACGGCCTCCTGCGTGTGGTCGCTGGAGTCCTTCGCCCGGCCCTCGCGCTGCGCTATCCAGATGTTCTCGCGC
>ODAI011740425.1_pt1 | contig 20520 bp, 27 predicted proteins | sample 1539321 | NCBI WGS metagenome assembly ODAI01 (sample SAMN02144231, study PRJEB22623) | gut metagenome | biome: sheep rumen | host: Ovis aries | place: New Zealand
CTGAAAGGAGATCTATGTCATTAGTAGAAACTTATTTAAATAATTCTTTAATACCGAAAAGATATTTAAGACAGATATCATTAATTCCAGCAAAAGTAGATGAGCAAACATTTAGAGAATTAAATGATATTAGAGATAATATTGTAGAGTTTGTAGATAAAGGTGAAAATCTTTTGATATGTTCAAATAATGTTGGAAATGGAAAAACTACTTGAGCAATTAAATTATTAAAAGAGTATGTTTTAGAAGTTGGAAATATAAAGTTTAAAAATAATTGTCCAATTTTATTTATTAATGTGACAAACTTTTTAAATGAAAAGAAATTAGCAATTAGTGATCCTGAATTGCATAGTAAAGTTATTGATACAGAAAGAAAAATTTTATCAGCAAAGTTGGTAGTATTTGATGATTTAGGTGTTAAGGACATCAGCCAGTTTGATATGGGTAATTTGTATTATTGGATTGATGAGAGAACGAACAATATGAAGAGTTGTATTTTTACATCAAATCTCATGCCAAAGCAGCTTAAACAAGTTTTAGATGAAAGACTTTATAGTAGAATTGTTAAGTATTCTACAATTAAAGAAATTAAAGATGGTGATAATAGAAATGTAGGTGAATATAAATGTTAGTACAGTTACAGATTCTTAATTTAATATTAGCGACAAAAAGCATTAGTATTATTTTAGATAATGGTTTAACTGTAGATTATTTTCCAAACTTTAGAAATGAATTTAATTTTATTTATAATCATTATAAGACATATAATCAAGTACCAGATTTAGAAACATTTATTAAGTCATTTCCTGATTTTGAAGTTTTACAAGTTAATGAATCTGTTGATTATTTAATTGATGAATTGTATCGTGGAAAGAATGAAAATTTCTTAGCAGACACTTTTAATAAGATTAGAGATTTATTAATTAAAGGTGACACTGATGCAGCAATGGATTTGTTATCTAAGTCAGCTGATAAAGCTTCTGAAAGTAAACATTTAGATGCAGTAGACATTTTAAGTGATACTTCAAGATATGATGAGTATTTAGATAAATGTTCAAATTTAACAAATTATTATGTTACAACAGGATTTAAAGAGTTAGATCAGATTCTTGGTGGTTGGGATAGAAAGAATGAATATGCAACTATTATTGCAAGATCAGGTCAAGGTAAATCATGGTGTTTGTTAAAGTCAATTGTAGCAGCAGCAAATAGAGGATTGACCGTAGGATTATATTCAGGTGAAATTGAGTTAAATAAAGTTAGTTTTAGAATGGATACATTAATGTCACATATTTCAAATACAAAAATTATTAGAGGTAATGTTGATGTAGGTGTTCAGTATAAAAATTATTTAGATAATTTAAAGAATAATCATAAAGGTAAAATTTATGTATTAACTCCTGATATGATTAATGAGGATCCAACTGTTGATACATTAACAAGTTTTGTTGAAAAATATAATTTAGATGTATTATATGTAGACCAACAAACATTGTTAACTGATAGAAATAAAGCAAGGACGTCTTTTGAAAAAGCAGCAAATATTTCAAAAGATATTAAAATGCTACAAGTAAGAAAACATATTCCGATTATAACTGTAACACAACAGAATAGAACATCTGTTGAAGATAATAGTTTTGCAGGAACTGAGCATATCGGTCAATCAGATAGAATTGGTCAGGATAGTACAACTATTTTAGGTGTAAGTCAGAAAGATGGTATTATGACTTTGCATATTATTAAAGCAAGAGATGGTGGTACAGGTAAAACATTAAATTATTCAATAGATCTTGATACTGGAAAGTTTGAATATATTCAAGAAGAAGGAGAACTTGAAGAAATTAAAACTGAAGAAGATCAATCTGGAACGTTCACTCCAAAGAATTATGAAGTAGAATCTGATGAATTACTGTTTTAATTATGGAACAATTAGTAGTAAGAGATAGAGTAATAGGTAAAGACATTATAGACATTTTATATGACATACAAAAATCATGTAAAAATGGTAAGTTATCTCATATAAGAGTTAGTGGAACTGGTATAGCTGTTACATGTCCATCACATAATGGAGGACAAGAAAAACACCCATCATGTTTTATTAACATACAAAATGAAGAAGTTCCATTAGGAATGTGTCATTGTTTTACTTGTGGATTTAAAGGATCATTTAGTAAATTTGTAGGTGAGTGTTTTAATAGAGATGAAGAGTATGGTGAAAATTGGTTACTTAGTAATTATGGAACTGATTATGTAAAGAAGGAATTCAATCTTGAAAAGATAAAACTTCATCATGAAAAAATTGATAATATTGATGAGTCAATATTAGATACATTTGAATCGTATCATCCATACATGACTCAAAGAAAAATAAGTAATGATATTATTGAAAAATTTAAAATTAAGTATGATCCAAAATCTCAGTGTATAGTTTTTCCTGTAAGAGATAGATATGGAAAGTTAAAATATCTTACAAGAAGAAGTGTTAATAGTAAGATGTTTATGATTGATGGAAAAGCTGATAAAAGTAATATTTTTGGATTAAGTGAAATAATAAAAGATAATTGTAGAGAAGTTGTTGTATGTGAATCTCAAATTAATGCATTAACATCTTGGAGTTATGGTCATCCAGCAATAGCATTAATAGGAGCTGGCACAACAAAAGAACAAATGAATGAACTCAATAATACAGGAGTAAGACATTGGATATTAGCATATGATGGAGATGATGCAGGAGATAAAGGTGCAAATAGATTCATTAGTATGGTAAGAAAAGATGTTTTCATTGATAAGATAGAGTTTAATAGAGGACAAGATCTAAATGATCTTAGTAAAGATGAATTCGAAATTAGTTTACAAAATGCGAAAAGAATTATATAATGTTAGTATAAAGGAGATGTTATAAATTTATGGCGTACATGAGTAGAGAAGAATTTCTCAAAATGCAATCCGAAAGAGAACAAAGGCAGGAACAGCGTCAGACTCAGGGCCCTCGAGTCGGTTTTTTCTCCCTTAGAGATGATGGTGATGAAGCAGTTGTAAGATTTGCTTACAATTCACCTGATGAGTTTGAAGTATTTACAGTTCATCCTGTAACAATTGATGGTAAGTTTAGGAAGGTAAATTGTATTAATGATTTACGCTTAGGTGTTCATTCTTGTCCATTATGTGCAGCAGGTGTACAGCTTCAGCAGAGATTTTATATCCGCTTAATTGAATATACTAGAGATGAAAATGGAAATATTGTACCTCAAGCAAGAATTTGGGAAAGACCAGCAAGTTATATGCAGATTTTAGCTAACTTATTTGCTGAATATGGACCATTAAAAGACAATGTATTTAAGGTAAAGAGATCAGGTGCTAGAGGTGATATGCAAACATCATATTCAATTATGTTTAGCAATCCAACTATTTATAATGAACAATTGTATCCAAAAGATTTTTCAGCATTTGAAAATTATTCACCTTTAGGTACAGCAATTATAGATAAGAATGAGTTAGAATTACAGGCTATGGCAGTTGAAATGGGACTTGAAGTACCTCCAACTGTAGGTGTAAAAGCTGAACCAGAAGTAACAGCTAAAACAACATTTACACCGCAGACTGAATACACCCCACCTAAAATGGGAGTAGAAAGACCTGCATATACAACTCAAAGTGGAATGACAAGAACTCCAGTTAAATACTAAGAGAGGTAGAAATACCTCTTTTAGTTTACATTAGTAGTTTTATTTATTATAATGTATAAGTAAAAGGAGATCTTTGTATGGAGCAATTGTCACTTTGGGGTGAAGAGTTTACTATAAAAGAAGAAGATTTAAAAAAGATTATTAATAAATCTAAAGCAAAGAAAGTAGTAAAAGAAGTCTCTTTAGAAAAGAAACTTAAATCTAAAAGTGTTTCTGTAGAAGAAAAAATGGAACTTATTGAACAAGACGTCAATAAGATTTTAGGTAAATATAAAGATGATGTTGTAACAATAAGAGATTTAGATGAATATAAATCTTATATTGATAAAGCAATTGAAAATGGAATTATTGCAATAGATACAGAAACAAATAATACATTAGATACAATTGATGGTTTATTAATGGGATTATGCTTATATACTCCAGAAATGAAGTCAGCATATATCCCAGTTAATCATGTAAATAAAGATACTGAAGTATTATTGAGTCATCAATTAACATGTGAACAAATTGGTAATGAGCTTAAGAGATTGATAGACAATAATGTAAAATGTATTTATCATAATGCGTCATTTGATATTGAAGTTATTTATTCAAATTGTAATGTAATGCTTCCAGTTTATTGGGATACTTTAGCTGGAGCAAAGTTATTAAATGAAAATGAGTTAGCTGGTTTGAAAGCTCAATATAGATTACATATTGATCAAGATCAAGAGAAGTATGATATTGAGCACTTATTTAAAGGATTACCATATGCAATTTTTAAGCCTGAATTATTTGCATTATATGCAGCAACTGATACTTTAATTACTTATAGATTATATGAATATCAGTTAAAAGAATTTGAAAAAGAGGATAATAAAGAGATTTACTCTGTTTTAAGAGATATTGAGATTCCAATTATTCCAGTAATTGTTAAGATGGAGCTTAGAGGAATTCATGTTGATTTAGAGTATGCTAAAGTTGTATCCAAAATATTTCATGAAAAGTCTAATGAAGTTCAAAAAGAAATTGATGCTGAATTAGAAAGACTTAAACCATATATTGATGAGTGGAAATTATCTTCATCTGCAAATATTAAACAGATGGGAAGAACTGGTAAACTTGGTAAATCTAAAGTAGAGCAGCTATCAGATCCTATAGAGTTAAGCAGTCCTACACAAATGGCAATTCTTTTATATGACATTTTAGAAGTTCAAGTTGTAGATAAAAAACATCCAAGAGGAACTGGTGCAGATATATTAGAGGAATTAGCACCAAAGGTTAAGATATGTGAAATTCTTTTAAAGAAGAGAGAAATCGATATCTTAATTAACACATTTATTGATAAGATTCCTGAATATGTTAAGAAAGATGGAACATTACATGCAAAGTTTAACAGTATGGGAACTGTAACTGGAAGATTTAGTTCAACTAATCCAAATTTACAGCAAATTCCAAGTCATGAAAAATCTATTAGAATGATGTTTGTTCCAGCTCAAGGAATGTCTTTTGTTGGTTCAGATTATTCAGGACAGGAGATGAGAGTATTAGCGTCTGTGTCAAATGATGATGCTATGCTTGAGGCATATAAAAATAAACAAGATATTTATGCAAAAGTGGCAAGTTTAGTTTATCACAATGACATAGAGGACAATTTAGAGTTTAGACCTGGAACTGGAGAGTTGCAACCAGATGGTAAAGAGCGCCGTAGTAGTGCTAAAACAGTTGCATTAGGATTAAATTATGGTATGTCAGTAGCTACATTAGCTGAAAGACTTGGTACTTCAATTGAAGAAGCTCAGTCAGTAGTTGATGGGTATTATGGAGGTCTAAAGGGTGTTAAAAAGTATACTGATGATTCTCAGAAAATGCTAAAGGAGAAAGGATATGTTACAGACATTTTCGGTAGAAGGAGGCATATTCCAGATGCTCAATTACCAGAGTTTACTATAACCCCTGAAAAAATTATTGCTCAATTCAATCCTTTAATAGGTGCAATTAAGCATGAAGATAAAGCTTTAGAACTAAAGATTAAACAGTATGAAGATAGATTATCTAAAGCTAAATGGAAAAAAGATGTTGATAATATAGTATCTCAAGCTAAAAGAGATGGATTGAATGTTAGAAATAATAGAGGATTTATAAATAGATCACTGAGACAATGTCTTAATTCAAGAATTCAAGGTTCAAGTGCTTCAATGACAAAGATGGCTATGATACTTGTTGATAAAGATGAGGAGTTAAATAGTTACAATGCTCATCTTTTAGTTACGGTTCATGATGAGATGTTCATAGAATGTGACACAAAATATGCTGATAAGGCTGCAAAGAGATTATGCGAGCTTATGATTGAAGCCGCACAACTTAAATGTGGAAATGTAGAGTGGAAATGTGATCCATATATTTGTGCAGGAGATGGTTGGTATTGTGATGAGTGCAGTGCAAACATTAGAAATGATTATAATAAAATGATTAAAGAAACTTCAAATGATGATGCATATAATAAGATATGTAAAAAGTATAGTATGTTCAATAAGGATACACTTAAAAAGATTTGTGATAATACATTCGTTTTAAATCATGACAGCCTTAAATATGGTCCTGAATTTTATAAGTAATAGGAAGAGGATATTTAGTTTACTAATTATCCTCTTTGTGTTAATATATAATAGAGGTATAATAAAATGCTAAAGATTAAACAGTTTAGTGACAAAAAAGTTGTTTTTGTAGATGAAAATGGATCTGAGTTTGTTTTAACTTGTAAAAATGAAACTGACAGATTTGATATTGACACAATTGAAGACATTTTAGATTGGGATATAAGAACAAGAAAGGAAGATAATTAATGAATATTATTGTATCTGGAATGGATGCTGTAGGTAAATCATACTTATGTGATAAGCTTGTTAAGAAATATAACTTGGACGTTATTCATTCTACAGCAAAAACTAGTAATACTCTTGAATATCATTTAAATTTGTTAGATTATCATGATAATACATTTTTTGATAGGTTTCATACAGGAGAGCTGATTTTCCCGTACATTTATGGGAGAGAACCTAAGATCACTCAAAGTGAATTTGATTTAATTACAAAACGTATTATTGAGAATAATGATATGTACATTATCATGTATTCATCTGATCCTCAGTTAATTAGAGATAGGCTTGCTGAAAGAGGTGAGGATACAGCTTGGGAAATTGATGAACAGACTAAGAGATATGAAGAAGTCGCATCTTATGTTTTAGATAAGTTTGGTTGGTATAAAAATATTTATGTTTGTGATGTAGCTCTTCCATATGCATATGATAAATTAGATCAGTGGATTGAAGAACATTTTGGTAAGAAGACAGTAAATGTAGCTTATCGTAAATTATGTAGAGATCTTTATGAAAAAGGTCATGTGATGGAGACAAAGAACATACGTGGAGGTACAAAAGAACTTTGTAACTACATGTTTACTATTGATGATCTTGATTCAGAGTATGTGACTCTTTTAAATGGTAAGACTAATTTAACATATTTAGCAGCTGAGCTACTTTGGTACTGGTCATCGAGAAATGATACTGAGTTTATTGGTAAATTTGGCTCAATGTGGAAGAAATTATCTGATGATGGTGTAACAAATAATTCTGCATATGGATATATTCTTCAGGAAAAGCATGGTTTCAATCAGATTGAAAAGATTATTGAGCTTCTTACAGTTGATCCGTATTCAAGAAGAGCTGTAATGAATATTAATGTTCCTAATGAAAAAGTTATTGAGACAAAAGATGAACCATGTACAGTTTGTTTAGATTATCAAATTAGAAATGGTAAACTTCATTGTACATGTGTAATGAGAAGTAATGATGTTAATTTTGGTCTTAGGAATGATTTAGGATTCTTTATTTATCTTCAGAAATATATTGCAAGAAGATTAAATATTCCAGTTGGTACATATACACATTTTGCAATGTCTATTCATTTTTATGATAGAGATACAAAGTTCATTAAAGATATTGCATACGGAACAATGGAAACAGAGAATGAAATTCTCGATATTGATTCATTAATCAATAACAAAGATATGTTAATTGACTGGATTGATAATTCATTCACAAATAAAGATGATTTTAAAGAATTGTTAAGAAAAAATAATATTATTAAATGCCCTGTATATTAATATATGAATAAAGTTGCATTAATAAAATTAGGGTGCAGATTTGCACTAAACTCGAAATCAAAAACTGGAGGTGTTCAAGAAGCAATTAGTATTATTGATATGCTGAACACCTCTGGTATTCAAGTTGATGTTTATGATAAGATATTAAATGATGATGAACAGTCGACAAACAAGTTATTAAATATTTATAACATTGATAAGGTTGAAACAGGACTATTTGATGAAGCATTTCCATATTATGAAACAGTTAATGATCAAGGATACGATGCATTAATAGTATTAAATGGAAATGTTACATATTTTGGCGGTGAAGATAGACCTCATGAAACAAAAAAGTTAATTATTTTAAATGAATTTGTAGGTCCAGTATTTTACATTATAGGAGATTTTAATTTAATTCTTAAGAATAATGAAAAATCTTTATTAGCTAAAAAGTGGGTTCATAATTATGATGGACATAAATTAGCAACTGATAGAGATGATATTATTTATATTTCTCAAGGAAAAGAGACACAAAAATTATTTGATCATTTAAATAATTCTAAATCATCTTCAACAGTTCATGTAAAAGATGTAAAATATTTTCCAATTGAAAAATTCCCTTGGTTTGCAATGGATTATGGTAAATTTAATGAAAATCCAGAATTTGATTTAATTTATGGTGGAAACTTTAGAGGTGGAAGTAGAGAAGCCGATATGATAAAATTCTTATTTGGCTATCCTGATGATGTTAAAGTAAGAGTTTTTGGAGCTATATCAGAGAAGCAATTTAATAAATCTAAAGTTGGAAATTTAAGGAGTCCAGAGTTTAATTCAAAGTCATATGATTATTTAACATACTGTGCTGAGTTAAATAAATCTAAATCTATTATTATCATAGGTGATGGTAAAGATAAACTTTATAATAAGACAGCTGCAAGAGTATTTGAGTCAGTAAGAATGGGATTAGTACTTTTTATTGATGAAAGTTTAGATCATAATAAAACAGTATTTAATAATGATGAGTTGAAAGAATTTTGTTATGTTAATTCTAGAGATGATGTTATTGATAAGCTTGAAAAATTAAAAGACACTGAATTTAGAAAGCACATAGTTGATTTAGAAAGACAAGATTTAGATTGTACATATAAAGATTATTGTGATCAATTTAAAGAATTGTTAGAATCGGAGATTTAAATGAAAGCGTTAGGAATGTACATATTTGGAGGATCTCAAGCATTAGGTCACATGAAGGCTGGCTGAAATGTTGATAGAATATTAGAAATATCAGATGAAATGCTTGAACAAAACTCATATCATTTTATTAGAAATTATCCAGATATTCCAGTTGTAAAGCTTTCAGAGTGAAATAATAATGAATATATTGAATCATTAAAAGGTAAATATGATTTGTTATTTGGAAATCCTCCATGTTCAGGATTAAGTTCTATAAATAGAAATGCTAGTGTCAATAATGATATTAATAAACATATTTATGAAGTAGCAGATATGATAGATAGAATTGAGCCTAAATCATTTTTAATTGAAAATGCACCTACACTAATTGCAAGAGGCCTTCCAATTCTTAAAGATATATCTAAGAAATTAAGTAATAAATATCGTATAACTATTATAACAGATCTTGCTGGGAATCATAATGTACCAATGTTTAGAAAGAGAACGCTAGTAGTTGGATGGAATAGAAATTATTTTGAATCAATGCCAATTATTAATTGTGTTGTTAATAATGATTATACTGTAGGTAAAGCTCTATCAGGATTAACAGGAGACAGTCCTGACATGGTTAAAATAGATTTAAATGATAAATATGATTTTTCTAGATTCTATTCTCTGGTTAAACCTGGTAATCCTGTTGTAAAGACACTTTGTGAAAATTATGAATATATTAAAGATAAACTTTCAGAAGACGAGAAAGTTTTAGTGTTAAGAACTAAAGAGAAGTATGATAAAGGTGGAAGTGTTTGAGATAAATCACCTTTAAGATTAGATCTTAATGGAAGAGCTCCTAGTATAACAAGTGTAAATAGATATATTCATCCTACAGAAAATAGAGATATTTATGTAAGAGAATGTGCTAGATTGATGGGCTATCCTGATTCATTTAAATTTTATAATGGTTCAAAAGTATCAACAATTCAGTGTGTAGCACAAGGAGTTCCTGTTAATTTCATTGAGTATATTTCAAGTGAGATCATGTCTCAGTTTAAAAATAAAGTTTACTATAAAGAAGATTGTGATATAATGTATATAGATCAGTCTTCTGGTATTCAGAAGATAACTACATTTAGCATTGATGACTTTGTTAAATGTAAAAATATTCATAAGAATGATCATACCATGGAAGAGGTGAGTTTGTGGTAATTAATGATTCAACAAGTTATGTAGCCGCTTTTTATGAGTGGCAAAGAGAATGTGAAAGACAAGCAGAAAGAGAGGCAAAGATGGAAGAATTTGTAGCACCAGTATTAAAGGTAAAGTTATTAAGTGAAAATGCAAAGATGCCTACTAGAGGCACTCCAGGATCATCTGGATTAGATGTTTATACACCAATGGATGTTATTATTCCAGCTTGAGGAGATGCTCTTATTCCTTTAGATTTATCATTTGAAATTCCTTATGGTTGGGATTTATCTGTATATAATAAATCTGGAGTTTCTACTAAAAAGAAATTGTTTAAAGGTGCTGAGTTGATAGATAGTGATTATAGAGGAAACTGTCATATTCATTTATTTAATCATTCAGATGTTGACATAGAGTTCAAAAAAGGAGATAAAATCTCACAATTAGTAATGAGGCCTGTCTGGATGGGTGATGTTGTTCAGGTTGATGAACTTGATGAAACTGCTCGTGGTGCTGGTGGATTTGGAAGTACAGGAGATAGATAGATGATTTTAAATAGCAAAGATTTTATTTCTGCATGTCAAAGTATTTTATTTGCAATTGATAGTAAAAATGTTTCTCTTTTAACTGAGACTCTTGAATTATCAGCTAATGGTACAGTATTAAATCTTAATGTAACAAATAAAGAGTATTATGTTACAGTACATTTTGATCTTAATGAAGAAACAAACTTTAAAGCTGCTGTTGATGCAAAATTATTTTTATCATTAATTAGCAAAATTACTTCAGATACAATTGAAATTACTGTTGAAGAAAATTTCATTAAGATTAAAGGTAATGGTGATTATAAGTTACCAATGATTTATAATAATGGTGAATTAATGTCATTGCCAACTATTGATATTCAAAATGTTACAAATGACATGAATATCGATAGTCAAATTCTTCAGTCAATTTTAGTTTATAATTCTAAAGAATTACAGAGAGGTATTGCAGCTAAGCCTGTACAGAAATACTATTATGTTGATGAACATGGCGCAATTACATTTACATCTGGTGCATGTGTTAATAGTTTTACTCTTGAAAAACCTATTAAGATTTTATTAAGTGATAAAGTTGTTAAGCTGTTCAAATTGTTTAAAGATGATGCAGCAGTGAAGTTTGAAATTGGACAAGATCAAGTTACAGAAGATATGATTCAGACTAAAGTAAGATTTAGTACAGATAAAGTTGTATTAACTGCAAAGTTATCAGATTCAAGTCTTGTGTCTAGTGTACCAGTATCTGCAATTAGAGGAATGGCAACTAAGGATTATACTTACTCAGCAGTTGTTAATAAGACAGCATTATTACAAGCTCTTGGAAGATTAATGTTATTTAATAATGGTTCTAAGAATTATGGTAAATTTGAATTTACAGAAGATAATGTTACAATTAGTGACTGGTCTTCTGACAATAAGGAAGTTGTACAATTCTCTAATGAAGTAGCAAATCTTGAAAGTTATACTGCATTATTGAATACAGATAACTTATCTCTTATTATTAATGGGTGCGATGAAGATTATATCACTATTTGTTTTGGAGATGGAAGAGCATTCTGTTGTGTACAGCCTACAGTAACAGATATTATTCCAGAGTTAAAGGTCTCTGAATAATGGCTTCACGCGGTAAGAAATTTGAGGACCGATTTAAATCAGACTGAGTAGAATCGGTCCCTGATTCTGTTTGCTATAGACTCTATGATACAATGTCAGGGTATATGGGACAGAGGAATGTTGGCGATTTTATTTGTTATAAATATCCTTTAATGTTTATAATTGACTGTAAATCAATCCAAGGCAATACACTTCCATTCTCTGATTTAAGACAATATGATCAGATGTTGGAATATAAAAATATAAAAGGTGTTCGTGTAGGATTTGTCGTATGATTTATTGATCATGATAAAGTGTTATGGATACCAGTTCAGACAATGGAAAAGATTCAAAAAGAGGGATTAAAATCATATAATATCAGAAAAATGTTTGGTAATGATGATTATCCTATCCTAGAGATTCCATCCTATAAATTAAGAACATTTATGAAAAGTAATTATTCGGAGTTAATTAATTATGGCAAAAGTACAGATTAACCAGGAAGATTTATTACAACATGCTCAAGAATTAAATTCTAATATGGAATATTTTGAATCAATTGGTAGACCTTTATTAGAGGAATATTCAAAAGATTTAGATGAAAAGGTAGGAGCAGTTAAAGCTTATCTTGATCAGTGTAGGCAGTATGATTTAGATTTTGATATTTTATCTATTCAGAAGGCATTATTGGATTTAACAACAACAATATTTTTTACAACAGAAAAACTTGAGAAAATTGGTTGGTTGGAAGATGTAAGTAAATTACAATACCAAACTACATACAATAATGCATATCTTGAAAAGCAAGGTAATTATGCTGCTGGAGAAAAATATACTGTTCAGCAATTGAGGGCACATGCAGATCAAACTGCATTGTCAGATAATGTTCTTAATTTTATTTATTCAAGGTGCAGTAAAATTCTAAAAGATAAAGTAGACCAAGCAAATGATGTTGCTAAAGCTTTGTCTAAAATTCTTAGTTCAAAGATTCAAGAAATGCAAACATTTAATTATTCTCAAAAGCATATGTAGAGTTAGTTTACAATACTAACTCTTTTTTATATAATAAAATAGAGAGGTTTTATTATGAGATATAGTTTTTCAGCAACATCTACTTGGTGGGAATGTCCTTTTAAATATAAATTAAGATATTTAGATAAATTAAAAACAAAACCTGATTTAAGGCCCGATAATCCTTTAATGGAAGGTACTGCAATGCATGAGGCTATAGAAAAGCGCAGCATTAATGAAGGCATTAATAATTATAAATCTAATTTTCCTGTATTAACTAAAGAGCATGACATTGAGATTTATAAGATGGAACAATTGATGAAAAAGGCAATTGAAAAAATTCCTGAAGGTGAATATGAGTTTAAACTTGTAACAGATGATTTTATAGGATATATTGATGGATTAGTTAAAGTTGAAGATGGTGTTTATGATCTTTATGATTTTAAATTTACAGCATCAAGTCCATCAAAGTATTTAAAATCTGGTCAAATTCATTTGTATAAATATTATTATGAGCATTTAACTGGAAATAAAATACGTGATATGTATTATGCTATAGTTCCAAAATGTACAGAAAAATTAACAGAAGATTTATCTGAAGAAGATTTAAAAGAAAAAATTAACAAATGGATGTTGAAGAAAGATATACAATTTATTAAAGTTGATTATGATGAAAAACAAGTTAGATGGTTTTTTGCTAGAAAAGCTCTTATAGAAAAAGCAACTTCATTTGAAAAACACTATAGTCTTACATGCAGATGGTGTGAGTATGCTAAGTATTGTAAAACAAACGGAAAAGATAGATCAGAATTAGTAGAAGAAGTGATAGAACCTGTAGTTGAAGAAGTAGCTTTATTTTAACTGTATATAAATAATGTGTAAATGACTGCTAAATTTATTGTATATTATCTTAAATACGATAAAGATAGACCGGAGGCTTTGACACTTTAAATTCCGAGGAAGTTCGTAGATGGTTATCTTTTATAATTTTTTGGTAAAGGAGGAAGATATTTAATTGTCTCGGAGATGGACATCATATTATAATGGTTCATTTAAAGTGTTAGAATTAAATATAAATATTTTGGGTAATTGTTTAATAACACATAGAAAAAGTAATAAACTTAATATGACAGTTTTATATGATTACGGTGATAAATGTACAAGTGTTACTGGTGGTTGAACTACTTACTCATCAAGTGGAAATTATGAAGAAGGTACAAATTATTTAAAGTTTGGAAAATTTTCTCAAGGTGTAGGTACAGGTGGTTATCAAACAACAAATAATATAAATTTAACAGGCTATAATTATCTTTGATTTGAAGGTTATATGACAACTAATGAAGGAGGAGGTAGTTCATACGCTTATTTTAAAATGTTATCTGGTACAACTGAAATATGCAATGCATGTGTAGGTTGTCCTCATTATGATATTATAAAAATGTTAATTCCTATATCATCTACATCTAATAATATACTTAAAGTTCAAGGATCAAGTGCATATCAATATACAATGATAACAATATTTTTATATAAATTAGGATTGGTTAGAAATTTTGAAGCTTAAATACGGTATATACCGCAACAGTACATTAGAGTATATTTAACAGGACCTTATATAACAGGTGGAAATGCGTTAATTTCTTTTGAGGCTGTTTCTAACTATACATTAAGTGGATTTTATAGTGGATCAACATTATTATCTAAAGACTCACCATTAAAAGTTGAAGTTGGTGGAAGTATAACAAGTGTTCAAGCTCAAATGACTCCATGTGGAAGAGGCACATTATTATAAAATAAAAAGAGGATCATAGATCCTCTTTTAAGAATAAATATAAAAAAGAGGGTTAACCCTCTTTTTTATTGTAATTAGCTATTTCAGCAATAGTATCAAGTTTTGTTTTTAATTCAGTATTTTCATCAGTGACTGTTCTTACTTTTTCAGACATAGCATTTAAATATCTTTCTATTTCAGCTAAAATATCAGATCCTTCAGCTGGTAAATATTCAGTTGTTATATTGGCACAATATCTATCCTTATCAATCTTATACCAAGTATAACCATCTACCTCTGTTTGACCAAGAACATTTTGATAACCGAAATTTTCATTTTCAAGAAATTTTATATGACCTACAATTTTTCCATTAAGACCTGGGAATGATCTTATTCTTAATGTAGTATCTGTAGTTTTTATCTGATCTCTTGTGATATCTCTTTTTACTGGATTAACTACTTTTTCATCTGTTGGCCAATGTAAATATCCAATTAACTTACCAGTTCTTGTTAGAGATGTGCCTATCTTTCAAGTATCTAGGGCGAATGTTTCTGGCGCAACTCTATTATAGTCAGTTATTGTGCATGTACCATCATTATTATTTCTTTCAATAAATGCTACGTGTCCATATTCACCATCAAATACAGCGATATCTCCTGCCACAGGAGTATAATCTGGCCCCTTCACTTCTCATGGATCTCTATAATTTTCTAATCAGTCTTTTGCATTAGTGTATGACCCTGTTAAAGTAGCTCTATCTCACCAACAAGGAGGATTAAATCCAACTTCAATAGCTCTATAATAGGCATATCATGTACATTGTCCTTTTGACTGCGCATCTCAGCTATAAGGTTGTTCAGGATAAACTGGTGCTATCTTTCTAACTTTAAAAGTCATTATCCTCTCTCCTCTTGAGTAGTAGTATTAATTTGACGTTGTACATCTTCTCATGATATGTACTTAAGTGTTTTTAGAGCTTTAATTTTATCGATAATATCTTTTATAAGATCGATTGCTCATGTAACTAATATTATTATTACTTCTGCTGTTGTTATAATATCAGTTGATATAGTAATATCATTAGTTAATTCTAAAACGAGAGCAAATAAATTGAGTACATAACATAAAGCGAAGATACCTAAACTTGCAATTATCTCTTTAAGAAAACCGAACAGGAATTTTTTAAGATCAAATTTGCCATCTTCACCAAAAGTACCCTGTACAGTTCCAAAAAGGATATTAATCAAGTATAATGAATTAACAACAATCAACATTAATACAACTGTATCCAAATTTTCTTGTACAGCCTCTGTAATTGTTCGCATAATAACATCCATTACACATATCTCCTTTCATTATTTTATAAAACAACCTAATAAAATATACACAATTAATTTTTAATCATAAATTAGTTTACATTGCAATTCTAATTTAGTACAATATAATTAGAAAGTGAGGTAGTATATTCATGATTAATAATTACCAAAGCATTTGTAATAGGGAGATTTATAGAATTAATAATAATGTAAGATTAATTTTAAGTAAGGGTGAGATAACTAATGAAGATTTAGGAAATCTTAATGATTATTATAATGAATTAGATTATTATAATTACTATAAGAATTACAGGAGATTTAATCAAATGTTAATGGAGGATTATGATTATGAGTAGATCGTATAAATATAATACTTATGTAACAGATAATCATGGTAAGAATTTAAGGAGACGTTACTTTAAGAGGTATTATAATCATTCACTGAGAAATAAGCTTAAGAACAGTGATGAATTAATTCAAGGTTCAGATTACAAAAAACATTGTAATAGTTACACTATTTGTGATTATCGGTGGTATTGGTCAGAAGATATGGCTGTAGAGGATTATTATGAAAGATTAAAGGATGAGGAGAGAAGTGGATTGCAGTGGTTTACTAACAAGTATCCTACTTTAAAGTCTTGGTTAAAATATTGGAGAAAGTGTGTTAAGTGGAAGTAGTTTACTTCCACTTTTTAATTTGTTATAATAAAATAGAGGTAAAGGTAATGATCTATTCTTTCAATTTAACAAATGATTATAATGAACAGAAACAATTTTATTTAACAGCTGATAATCTTAATCAGCTTTACAGAAGAATTCTTTCTACTTATGGAATGACAAAAGATAGAGTTGAATTAATTGCTGAATATGAAGAGACAGCTGATTATAAATACAAGCTTATAAAGTCTTATTCTGATGAAGATGAAGTAGATAATGATACTAAAAAGAAAGCTAAAGAATTATTTTCAACTTCAAAAAGAATGTCTGAACCTAGAAAATCAGAGTATATTAAAAAGCACAAAATGACTGAGGTTCATATTGAAAATGAAAAAGATTTATATTCACTGATTGGTAAATATAAGATTGTAAAGGTTAAGTGGGATTTAGGAGAAAAGAGAGGACAGCATAGTTATTATGCTCTTGTAAGATAAATGAAAGCTGAAGAATTATTAAATCTGTTTGAAAGAGCAGTTAAGATTTTAGAAGAAGATGATAAAAAGAAACAAGAAGAATTTGAGAAGTGGAAAAAAGATCATGAAATTAGTTTACATGATTATGATAATTTAATATTATAAATAAGAAAAGAGGATTAATTAATGGAACAATATTCAATTACTTATTATAAATTGCCATTATCAAGATGTTATAGAGTTAAAGTACAGAACACAAAAACATATGAGTATGTAAAAGATCTTGAAGTATATGATAAAGAATCTATTGGTGATGTCATTGAAAATTTAAAAAATTCTTATTCTCCATCATATGTGTGCGAGGTATATTACTAATGTTAAATCAGAAAGAGTGTGATTCTAATACTGTACAATTTTATAATTTACTTAGGTCAACTAAGCGTGAAGGAATTGAAGATTTAATTAAGTATTTAGAGTCTACAGATTTTGAAGTAGCTCCAGCATCAACTAAATATCATGGAAATTTTGAAGGCGGATTATGTGCTCATAGTTTAATTGTATTTGAAATCCTGGCAAAAATGCTTAATGATTATATTGAATTTAAAAATTTGGAGTTTCCTAATGAGCTAGGTGAAACACATGATGAGATGATGAATTCAGCTATTATTGTAGCTTTACTTCATGACATTTCAAAAGTTAATACATATGAAAAGACTTTTGTAAATAAAAAAGTTTATTCAAAAGATGGTTCTAAATGGGATGAGAATGGAAATTATGACTGGAAGTCTGTTCCTGGATATAAAACTAAAGATGATGAAGAGCAGTTTGTAATTGGTAATCATGAAGAAACATCTGAATTTATTATCAGACAATTTATTCCTCTGAGGATTTCTGAATCAGCAGCAATTATGCATCATCATGGTGGTTTAGGTTGGGATAGTGTTCCAGTAGAAGCTATGTCAAAAGTGTATAATAAATATACATTAGCATTATTGCTTCATGAAGCTGATTTATTAGCAGCTTATAAATTTGTTTAATGAATAAAATAATTAAGGATCAATTAAGTAAAGTAAGATCTGTCAAACTAAATTTTGACGATCATACTACACATATAGATATACCAAAGACAGAGGAAGTAATTCCTCTTGCTTTGGTTGAGGGACAAGTTTATGTTATAGAACTTGAAGATTTTATTTTAAATCCTCTTCAAAATTCTACATTAGCATCTAATTGAAATTCTGGAAAGATACCTAAATATAAGAGATACCAAGTAGAATTCATCCAGAAGATGTCTAACATGTATAAGTTTAACGGAGTTGCTTTGGATAATAATCAACCTATCTATTCTGAAAATTGATTTGGATGATTTCCAGAGGAAGGATTTAAGGTTATTAGTTTACTTAAACAATAACTCTAATTATAATATAATTGAAGGTGGTGATTTATTGGAAGCTTTAGCTATAAAATATAGACCTAGAGAATTTGAAGATGTTTGTGGTCAGACAAGTCTTGTAAAGATATTAGAAAGACAAGTTGAAATAGGTTCATTTAAGAATTGTATTTTACTTCAAGGTCCATCTGGTACAGGTAAGACAACTTTAGCAAGAATATTTGCAAATAAGATTAATAAAGGTAAAGGTGAACCTATTGAAGTAGATGGTGCTTCAAATAATGGTGTTGATAATATTAGAGTTATTATTGATTCAGCAATTGAAAGATCTTTAGATTCTGAATATAAAGTATTTATAATTGATGAATGTCATATGATTACAACTCAAGGATGGAATGCATTTCTTAAATGTATTGAAGAACCACCGAAATATACAATATTTATTTTCTGTACAACAGATCCTCAAAAAATTCCTCAGACTATTATTAATAGATGTCAAGTTCATAGACTTGGTCGTTTAAGTAATGAATTAATAAAAGATAGACTTGAATATATTTGTAAAAGTGAAAATTTTTCATACGGAATAGAAGCTTTAGATTATATTTCAAAGTTAAGTCAAGGCGGAATGAGGCAGGCCATTTCATATCTTGATAAATGCAAAGATTATTCTACAGTTATATCATTAGAAAATGTTGTCGATTGTTTAGGTAATTACACATATGATACATTTTTCAATTTAACTAATGCCTATATTGATGGGAATAGAGAAATGATTTTAGCATGTATAGATGATTTGTATTATAGTGGAAGTGATTTAAAATTATTTATATCAAAGTATTTAGAATTTATTTTACAAGTTGTTAAGTATTTAATTGTAAAAGATATTAATTTAACAACAATACCAAGTCATTGTAAAGATCAGTTAGATTATTTAGTTAATATTGAAGATAATGTAAAATATTTCAATTCTTATATGAATAAGATATTAGAAATTAAAAAAGAAATTAGAGGAGACTCTGATATAAAAACTACGTTCGAAGTTATGTTATTGAAAGGTGGTGAATAAGTAGTTGAAAGTTTACGTAAGAAGAGGCGAGACTAGAGAAGAAAAAGAAAAGAATCTTGAAGAAGCAATGCTGATGTTTAAACGCAAAGTAAATCGTTCAGGAATTCTTTTAGAGTGTAGAAAAAGAGAATACTATGTTAAGCCTGGAATTAAAAGACGCCTAAAGCATGAAAACGCTATGAAAGAATTACGTAAAATTATGAAGAAGAGAGGTTATTAACTCTCTTTTTTAATAGTTTACTTTTTAAATGTTTTATGGTACAATTTAATTAATGATAAAAGGTCAAGAAGAGTTATTTATAAAAATAGATAGTTTTACAAATGAGACATTGCCTCATTCAATTCTTTTAATAGGAGAAGTTGGATCTGGTAAAGATGAGGTATGTAGATATATTGCTGATAAATTTGATTTAGATTTATTTGATTTGACTGAGTCAATAAGTAATGAATTTATTGATCAAATTAATCAAATGCAAACAAGATCTCTTTATGTTGTTGATATGCAGAAGATAACTATAAAAGATCAAAATGTAATGCTTAAATTGTATGAGGAACCAAGTTTAAGTACTTATTTAATTCTTAAAAGTACAACTGACTATGGACCTATTGATACAATCTTAAGTAGAAGCTATATTTTAAAAATGAAAAACTTTTCAAAAGATTTATTGGAAAGTTTAATTGAGTCTGATAATAAAGACTATGTATTAAGAATATGTTCTACTCCAGGTCAAATAGAACTAGCCAATCACACTGATATAGAGAAACTTAAACAATTATGTGATACAATGGCAACAAAAATAGAGACAGCTCCATTTTTCAATGTGATGTCAATTGCAGATAAAATTAATTTTAGTGATAATTATGACAAGTTTGATTTGTTGTTATTTATAAAAGCATTAAGTCAATCATGCTTAGAGTTTAATAATTATAAAGTATATAAGAATTTAAAACAATTAGATAAATTTATCTGGAATATGAATAATAAGAAAGCATATATTGAGCATTTCTAAATAGAGTCATGGAATAAA
>ODAI013945562.1_pt1 | contig 20520 bp, 23 predicted proteins | sample 1539321 | NCBI WGS metagenome assembly ODAI01 (sample SAMN02144231, study PRJEB22623) | gut metagenome | biome: sheep rumen | host: Ovis aries | place: New Zealand
ATCAGTTTCCAGTTCCGGCAGACTATGACGGTGTAGGCTCGAAGGGAACAAAGTTCGTGTTTTATCTTTGATTCTTCGACCAATGATGGTAAGTCCGATTGCGTCAAATACTACATACCAGATGTGAAAGAGGATTTAGACTATCCGTACTGAATACCGAATTCATTCAGAACAGCGATATACATTTGCGATAATGAAAAAAATAGCACAGATGGCAAAGTAGCAGTGGCAAATCTATTGGCATGCTGAAAGAATCAATTTACAACGAGTATGAATCTCCCGCTATTTTGAATGCTTTTTACTATTCACAAGGCTTGTGAATACAAATTATCATGAATTACCACTTTTTTCTGGAAAAAATAATGTATCTTTGCACCAAAGAAGTTTGTCACCATTGGTTTATAAAGAACTCGTTATGGATAATTTGTCAGAAAGAATCCTCAATTATGCTAAGGATGTTAACGCTCATGGCAATGGTGTTATCTATTATAGATATAAGAATAAAGATCCTGAGCAGTATGAAGCTGCAGCAACTTTCTTTTCATCGGCTATTGGCAATTTGTATAACATAGTACATCAGAATGGTGGTGTGTCTCTTATAAATTGCCCTGATGAGTCAATGAAAGAAATAGGAATGGCATACATGAAAATTGCTCAGATATATAAGGCAGGAAAAGAAGATTGGTATGTTAATTCTGTTTCTGCGGAAAATGCATTCTATTGCTTAGTTCGATATTTTAAGAGAACAGGCGATAGTAGTTCTATACCTTATTTATTTATGTTGTTAAAGGCGAATAAAAACCTCCTAGAGGATAAGTTTGAACAAAGCTGGAAAAAACTTAATTCCAGTATAGTTAATCGTCCCTTTGGTGCTGGCCTTATTGGAGATACCATGTTATCCGCATGTCTTAGATACTATCATATATATGTCCTGCATCATATGCTTATGATATCATATAATTTTAAGGAAGGTAAAACACTTAGCGAGGACAAGACCTTTGCTTTCTTATACCCGAATTTTAATAATACTGTCAGTTCATTTATGGATATGTATGCTGATTACGATAAGGACGAATATGCTATAGACAGAGATAAATTGGGAAAAACATATTTTGATACTATATATGAGTTATGTAAGAACGTCCTTATGGAATTTTAATAGCTGTGAATATGAATAGTCGTTATCATGTATTTAATGTTTATCATGAGGTCGTTGATGGCTTTAACGATAAGGTGTTAGTGATTTGTACTCGGATCGTAGAAAACACTCCATGGGGAGATGCCTACGGGGAAAGTGTTGATTTCCTTTATAAAGATACACCTGAATACTCCAACTATTTTGAATCCATAAAGGACAAAGATTCAGAATACTTCTACGCTAACAGTAATGATTTTGAAAGAAAATTCCTTCACATTTTTAGAACACCGGAAACCTATCTTGTTCATAGAAGTTTAAAAGAAGTTGCTATAAATCAACAAGAACAAATAGAGCCAGTGGACCTAGGACTATCCGTATATTGGTCTGACCGAAATTGGGGGCGGGATGAAAAGAATGTAGACGGAACTTTCTATATGTATGATGAAATCGATAGTGTCTTGCGTGATTCAGGTTGGCGATTACCTACGAAAGCGGAATTTGAAGAATTGATTTCTTTGGCAGTAAAAGACCATAGTCAAAGAAAAAGATATGATATGACATTTAAATCTGAAAATGGTTCAAGTATTACACTTCCTACCCCTGGAGTAATGGTGAGAGGTGAACTTCATTACATTGATGAAAAAGGAAGTTATATAGGAACAAACGGCTCTAATGTTTATAGTCTTGATATTTCCATGAATAGAGCAATAACAAGATATGCATATAAAGATCCTGTTTTTGCGTATTTAGTCAGAGCTGTTAAAGACAAAGAATAATTTGGGAACTATGACATAATGTGGGAGGGGTGCAATCCCCTCCCATAGTTTTATAGTCCTATCGTGTAATCGGAAGACTTTGTATCTATAATAGTTACTACTGCTGAAATCTTAAAATTTGTATAATAACACCGTCTTTGCGTATCATTTACGCAAAGAAAAGTTAAATACGAGGTGTCATTGCGTAAAAAGTACGCAAAATATTTGGAGGGTATTTATATTTTTCCTACCTTTGCGTCAGATTTACACAAAGTAAGTCGAAACAGTAACAATTTAAACAATAATTATTATGAGTATTTTTAATTTCTGGAACAAAAAGAAAGAGAACAGTTCTGCAATGATCGCTACATTGCCAGTTATCAACCCAGAAACGTCAGCCCATGAAGAGGTTGAGACGAATCAGGTAAAGCCTGATACTTCTTCAGAGAAGGCACCGTTGAAAGTATCTTATGCAACAGGATGGCCAATTGATATTGTCTATGGCTATCTCCACAAGAACTATGAGGAGAAGGGATTTTCTGATGCTATGGTAAGAAGTGACCTTTCCTTCCGTGACATGAACATGAGCATCATTAAGAATAAGATTCTCATGGTATTTAGAGAGATCAATCTGAACTACGATGTGATGAAGCGTGATTTAGAGATTAGGATGGAAACTTGTAGTGCTGCTGGATTACTGACAACAGTATCAGAACTTGAAAAGAGAATGTCAACGATTACAGCTCATAAGGCAGAGTTGAAAGAACTTGAAGAGAACTTCAGAAACAATGAGAAGGAAGCTTCCATTCCATTACAATCTTATGAATGCGGCTTCCTGAGAGGAATTGCAACTATTGCTCTGGGGAACACGGGTAGAACGACGACCAATCCAGAGATAGAGATCCCGGAGGGTATTAGCATGACAGCAACTGCTTAATGCTTTGATTTGAGAATAGATAACAAGAAGTATCATCATTAAAATATACGATTATGAATTGGTGGATTTTATTCGGTTGCAAACTGACAGGTTGGAGTTCAGAAGTTCTAGCACAGTGTTCGGAGGCTAGTCGCTCCCAGTTAAGCAAATATACCTCTGCGTTATTAATCCTCATTTTAATCTGGGGAGTTACAGGATTCTGCTTTGCTCAAAGATATATCGGATTACCTTGTTGGGCTTGTCTTTTCGTTTCACTCTTCTTCATTACGATTGTAATCATGATAGAAAGACAGATTATCCTGGCCAGTGAGAAAACAATTTCCATGGTTATATTCAGGGGTGTTATAGCACTTATAATGGCAATTGTTGGATCTACGATCTTTGACCAAACCATGTTTGGCAAGGACATAGATAAGCAAATGTCTAACACTATTGAGAGACAGGTAGCTGAACTGACTCCCCAGCGTGTTCATATCATCGATGAAAAGCTGCAGGCCCTTCATACAGACATCGATTCCCTTACAAAGGTTAACGAAGTGCTCCAGGCAGATGTCAATGCACACCCTTTCATTATTCAGAAGAGTGTTACCAGAGTACCAAACAAAGTTACCATGTCTGATGGAACAGTCAAAACGGAATATACTTCTTCTGTAACAACAAATCAGGTTGAGAATCCGAAACAAAAGATCATAGATACGAACAGTAAAACGCTTGATAATTTGAATTCTCAGGAACAGATCTGGATTCAAAAGAAACAGACGATAGAAGAAGATACCCGCAAGGAATGTAAGGAGAGTGTTGGCTTCTTGGAAGAACTGGAGGCAATGTGGACAATTATTACAACAAGGAAATTGGCCGGAGGGTTCTATGCAGTATTCTTCTTCCTCCTAATGAGTCTGGAGCTATTTGTGGTTGCAAGTAAGGTTGGCGACAAAGAGTGCGATTATGATGCTGCCATCAAGGGAGCTCAGCGTGTGAGAATAGCACAGTTCAATAGTACATTCAACCGTATAAACAATCAGTAGAATTTACTAAGTACTTCATAATAATTGTTGATAGGTGCGTCTGCTGACGTGTTCGGTGGGCGCACTTTTTACAAAAAAGAAGTCTTAGCGTAAAAAATACGCAATAAAATTTGTTAGTATAGAAATAAATGGTTATCTTTGCAGCGCAAAAGGAACTTTAAAAGATTTAAATATGGTATTCAACGAAAAGACACAGAAATGGGAATCTCCCTATTGGCATCCAGCAGTTACTACAGATGCTGTAGTATTTGGTTTCGGCAAAGAAGACAAATCGCTCCAGGTTCTCCTAATCAAGAGGGGTAAGGCAAAGGCTGGTGAGGTTCCTGCTTTCGAAGGTTATTGGGCATTACCTGGTGGATTCCTCCAACAGGACGAACCTACTGACGAATGTGTTAATAGAGAATTGTTTGAAGAATCATATATGAAACTATTCTATAACGATGAGGGCGTAAAACCTGAGTTTATAGAACAACTTAAAACTTATTCTGCACGCGGAAGAGATCCTCGTGAATTTGTTATAACGGTTGCATATTATGCGCTGGTAAAGAAAGAGAAATATGTTATAAAAGGAGGAGATGATGCTGCTGAAGCTAGGTGGTTCTCTATAGATGAAATATCAGGATTGAAGCTGGCTTTCGACCATGCTCAAATTATTCAGGACGCTGTTGAAAAGCTCCGTGAGAAAATTCATTTCGAGCCAATTGGGTTCCAATTGCTTGACAAGGAGTTTACAATGCCCCAATTGCAGAATATTTACATTGCCATCTTAGATCCTACTGAGGAGAACAAAAGCCTACAAGACAGGAGAAATTTTCCCAAGAAGATGCTGAAACTAGGATATATTAAAGAAACCGGTAAAAAGGTAACTGGTAATCCATATCGATCCCCCAAGTTATACACGTTTGATGAAGAGGCATATGCTTCTGCTAAAAAGATTGGTATGAGACTGGAATTCTAAATAGACATATGTTTTTACCTCCCTTAGATTGGGAGGTTTAAAAGGCACAATTTTTCAATGCGTACCTAATACACATTGACTCTCATAAAAGCAGAGCCTACTCTGTTATATCCAAATTTACATTATGTAATAATTACACAAAGAGAACGACAATTTAAAATTCAACAATTATGGAAAGGTTTAATGACATTTATTTTGAAGAAGAATTTGAAGACGAGTACGAGGATGAGTACAATGAAGATTACTCATGTGATGGCGGTTACGAGTGGACTGAGGAAGATTCTTGGGATGCTCTGACAGATGGAATGTATGGCGATATGCCCAGTAATCCGATGGAGTACGATGCCATGATGGATGCCATGGGCTTTTAACAGAAACCTGTTGAGTATGAAAGAGACAATCACAGAACCTAAGCATGAAAAGTGCTCATTACTCCTCGATGAAGTCAGGGAGAAGGTTCGTATGCTAAAAGAATATGGCTGGGGAGATGATGAAATCGCATCAGCTATACGCGGTGAAGTGATATTGCCTCTGCTCGAAGTGACTCATAAAGGAAAGATACTATTAGGTGAAGAAAAAACAGAAGTAAAGATGGAACCATTGGTTAAAGCTGTTTATCTCCTATTTCTCAGGCATCCGGAAGGGATTGTCTTTAAGCATCTTCCTGAATATCGCCAGGAATTAACTAGAATTTATGAGAACCTTCGTCCTTGGGGGTTATCTGACAGAGCTATCCAAAGTATAGAAGATGTCACTAATCCCCTACTCAATTCTATCAATGAGAAATGTGCAAGAATAAGAAAAGCATTTCTTAAAGTGTTGGATAAGGAAATCGCTGAGTTTTATTATATAACGGGGCTACGGGGAGATATCAAGAAAATCACTTTGTCAAGAGATCATGTCAGATTAGAATAAAATGACAAAATCACAAGCCTTGTGAGGAATTATCCCTTTGAAGTGAACGAAAATGAAAGTATATTTGCAGCAAAAAGAAGAATATGGAATATCACATCATTGGAATAATAGCAGTGGTCGTGCTATATAATCTCTGGCGTTATTATCACGAGGATGAGCAGGTTGAAAACTACTCTCCGACAAATAACGATGAAAGCAGTAATGTAATAATAGAAACAGATACAACAAACGATATGGACAATAATGAAACCACTATAGAGTCAAAACCTGAAACAAAAAGGTTGGCATATTCTCTTCTTCATCAACTGGGATGTTCACCTGAAGAAACAGAAGAAGGAAGAATTAAATTGGAATTCCAGGGAATCACATTTCTTATGGAAGCTGTCGATGAATGTTTATTCGTCAATCTTATTTGGCCATGGTGCCATAGCTTTTCCATATTCGATATCGATGAGTTTGCTAGAGTAAGGAAGGTCGTCAACGAAATTAATATGAACGGTTCGTGTACAGTCTTTTACATTCCTAATCCAGAGTCGGATGAGGTTGCCGTGCATATTAAGAAACACTTCCTGTTGACCCCCCAGATTCCAAATGTTGAGGAATATATGAAAGTAATGTTTCGAAGTTTCTTTGCTGCACAACGTGACTTGGTGACAGAGATAGAGAAATATAGACTTCAAGAATGTGAGAAATAACAAATAAAATAAACACAATTATGGAACATAAAAGTTTTAAAAAGTTTACCCCAGACTACATTGATAGTCTGAAGCCTGATCAAATCTTTGTGTTTGGAAGTAATTTGATTGGTTATCATTCTGGAGGTGCATCAATGATGGCAATGCAACGATTTGGAGCAGTCTGGGGACAAGCTGAGGGGCCACAAGGTCAATGCTACGCTATTCCTGTGGATATCAGAGGTGAATCCATTGATAATGTCTCGATATACATGAAACGACATATCGACAAATTCTTCTCTTATGTTAAGTCTCATAAGGACAAGAATTTTCTGGTTCTAAAAGTCGGATGTGGAGCTGCAGGGTTCGACGAAGAGTTCATGGCACCATTCTTTAAAGAAGCATTGGAGATGGACAATGTCAGTCTCCCAAAGTCCTTTGTCGAGATTATACAAAAGTGCGAACCTGCAAAAAAGAGTACGAATAGCAACAATGACGATTCGGTACAAAGGGTGTTCAACTTGATTATTCTCGACGAGAGCGGGTCTATGTCTACTATCGCAAAACAAGCGGTGAGTGGACTCAATGAAACATTTCAAACCATCAGGAATGCGCAGAAAGACCATAAGGAACAGCAGCATTTCATTTCGTTTGTGACTTTCAACAGTGCAAAGATCAAGACTGTGATGAATCGCCAGTCTGTTAACGTTGATAAGAAAATTAAGTGGACTGACTACAATCCCGATGATTGTACACCACTGTATGATGCTATGGGACGTTCGCTTAATGATCTCAAAAAACATGTTTGTGATGAGGATGTTGTTTTGGTGACCATTATTACAGACGGCTATGAAAACGCCTCACGAGAATACTGTGGACGAGATATTAAGAATCTTGTTGCAGAACAGAAGAAGAAAGGATGGGTGTTCGCATACATCGGAACTAACCAGGACGTGGATGCTGTAGCTGATGATATGGGTATTCGTAGCAGGATGTGCTATGATTATTCGCCAAGAGGTGCTGAATGTATGTTTGAAGAAGAACGCACAAGTAAGAGAAGGTTCTTTGACAGACTCGCAAGTCATGGAAGAAGTTTCCTGATGGATGAACAATATGACTATTTCGAGTCGAAAGAAGAGCCTGAGAAAGAAGCAGACATTACGTGGAATGTGAATAGCGATGATAATTCGTCGGCTACAGATGGCAACCAGAGTAATGACGAGCAGAGTGTAAACGACTTGTCTTCGCAAGAAGAAACATCTGAAACTACCATTAATATAATGGAGCAACAAGAACCTAAAAGCTTTTGGGGAAAAATGAAGGACTTATTAAAGTAATCAGTTATGACGGATTTCGAGTATATCTTAAAGCAGATAAAATTCTTCCATTACAAGGGATGGGAAGACGGAGAATTGAGAAAATGTGTTGATATGTTGCCTAATCTTTCACGGCAGGAGTTGGTTTCACTCTACAGGAGTAAATGGACTCTGAATGACAAGATTATCCGGGAAACGATCTTCAATCTTCTGTTCAAAGACCAGATTGGGAAACGAGAAACTAGAATTAAGGAGATGGATATTGACCAGCTGATTGAAGAATTCAAAGACAAGAACAGTGGCAACGTCGCGCTTATTCGCAAAGAAATGCGTGATCGCTATAAAGCAGATAAAGACAAACAGAAGATAGCTAGGGTTTTTGAATGTGGAACAAAAAGTGATCAGCAGTGGATTAAAGCCAGAAAGCGAGAAGAAATATATGGCAAACCAGATAATAATCATTGGAAAAAGCCATGGAATAAATGAGCATCGAAGAGGTAATTGACAGAGCCGTACAATTGAATCAATCCATTGAGATAGAATATTGTACCCGTAATGGCAGAGTGTTTAAGTGTCAGATATCGAACATTGAGTATTCAAGATATTACGGAGGCTTGTATATTCATGCATATCGTCTTGATCTAAAGGCAGATCGGACTTTTAAAATTAGCAGAATACTTAGTGTAAATGGGCACTCCTTCTCTCGAATATACTGGAACCAGATAGGTGATGATTTTAAAAGATTATATTAATATGGAGCATATTTCTGACATAATAGAGGATGTACAGTCATTGACTGAATATCCTATTTCTACGGGCTTCAAGTTCTTAGACACGGTCATTGGCGGTTATTATCCTGGTGAAATGACAACTATATGTGGAGAGGAAGACAGCGGGAAGTCCGCTTATGTCATTTCTCAACTGAACCATATTGCCGTGGAACAGAAGATAGCCACACTTATAATCATAAACAGCATGTCAAAAAGGGTTTTAGTTTCATGCATGGCTGCTTATTATTGTAACATAGAAACCTATAATGTCAATTCCGTGTTGTACGATGAACAATACTTAGCAGCTGTCACGAATTATATGCAGAAGCTAAAAGAAGCACCATTATTTGTAATAAGTGAATGGTGTTTTGACGAGGGGGAACTATTAGAAGAAATCGAATCCTTCATTCAAGCTCATCGGATAAAGATAGCCTTCTTTGATGAGTCCAATGGAAGTTTTGAATACTCAGCGAAAAGGAAAGTAAGTATCAACAATTTAAAAGCATTGGCATTAAAAACGAACATTCCTGTCGTTGCAACCACATGCATATGGAATGATCGAGATGGGATTGAAGGTATGAAGCCTTTCTTGCAAGATTTGTATTTTTGCAGTGAAATTCATGGTCATGATACAGTAATCGGTTTGATCAAATATGAACGCCATTATGTTTTCCAAGATGAAAATGGCAGAGACCTACGTGACACCATACATCTGGAAATTCTGAAAAAAAGAGGCAGAATTGTCAAGAGAAAATTTTTTGTTCCTACAGGGTATTTCTATCTTAAAGATTACGCTGACAGGGAGAAAAAAGCTTTAGAAGATATTAGACAAGCCTGCGATTACAAAATAGACACGCTCATTAATAAGTTGGGGCTAACCCTTGAATCAGAGGATATTTTACCATTTTAAACAAGAATAATATGAATACAAAGATGTTAGGAGCCTTGGTTGGTGATATCGTAGGTTCCGTATATGAATTTCACAATACAAAGTCAACAGATTTTGATCTTTTCTATGGAGCCAGCAAGTATACCGATGACTCTGTGATGACACTGGCTGTTGCAAAATGGTTGTTAGAAGATGAAGCTCATACTCTACACTACCTAATTTATTGCATGCAGGAACTATACCACAATCACCCAAATGCAGGATATGGTGGTCATTTCTATTGTTGGCTTGCGAAGGACAATCCTCAACCTTACAACAGTTGGGGTAATGGAGCTGGCATGCGTGTAAGTCCTGTTGGTCTATATGCCAAAACTTTAGATGAAGCTTTGGCATTGGCAGCACTTACAGCATCAGTCAGCCATAATCATCCTGAAGGCGTAAAAGGAGCACAAGCAATTGCTGCATGCTCTTTCCTATGCAGACAAGGAAGAACAAAGCAGGAAATCAAAGAATACATTGAGAAGACTTTTTGTTATGATCTAAATAGGACTATAGCCGAGATTCGACCGAGATATAGTTTTGATGTATCATGTCAGGGGAGTGTTCCTGAAGCCATTATAGCATTCCTGGAGGGAAACTCTTTTGAAGAAGTTCTTCGTTTAGCGATTTCACTTGGTGGTGATTCTGATACAATTGGTGCCATGGCATGCGCTATTGCGGCTTGTATGTATCCCATTCCTGAAGATATAGCCATACGTTGTGACTCAATCTTGACAGATGATCTCAGAGATATCAAGAATAGATTTTGTAAGTTATTAGATGAAAGAACCACATAAATTATTAGAATTATGAATGTCTGGATAATAATTGCACTATACTGGATGACCTGTTGCATTGGGGTATATGTGTTTAGAAACAAAAACGGAAAGGATTCTCTTCGTAAAATAACAAAGCAGGAAACTAAATATTGGGAACATTTGCTGATAGTCTTGCTATGTCCGTTAGCTGTTCCCATTTTTTTGCTTGCCTTAGCTTATAAGGCTTGCAGGAATCTGTATTATAAGAATCGCCCAAAACCGCTACCTAAAAGATTTAAAAAGTATATGAAGAAGGATTGTGTTTTAGACGAGAATAATAATACCACTTCAATAGCGGAGTATAATTATAAACATGGAACAGAATATACTCTGGATGATGTATACGGTAAAGGTTACTTTGATTCTTTGACAGAAGAAGAAAAGGCTGAAATAACTACAGAAGTCAGTAAATATGGGGTCTTAGATATACAGGAGAATATTCCTGAAACTTTATACACGGAAGCTGCAAAAACATTGGGTGAAGCACTTCTTGGTGGTGATTTTTCTGCTTTTGAGAACCTTCTTGATGCCAACTCCCAGCATATAAGTTACAAAAAGGAAACCATATCGGGCAGAAACCAAGTCATTGAGTACTGGAAAGGCTGGAGGTCTCGTTATGTTGAGACTAGAAAGGCCAAGAAATTTGAAGTGGTTTATTCAAACTACTATTCAAATGCATGCCTTCTGATGGAAATGATGGTAGTGATGTTTCTTATAAGAGACAAAAAAATACAGAAAATACTGCTAATTCAGCGTCATCTGAATCCAATGATAGGATACCATGATGACATTCTCGATTTTTCCTTTGATCTTGATAGCATTAAATGGTGTTTGTCAGAATTACGAGAGGCCAATGATATTTTTGAACCTGTTATTACGGAGAACAGAATCCCTTGTCTATCCTGTGGGACATCTTCTGAGAAATTGGAATGGCATAGCTCACTATTCCAATTTGGAGATATCGGTTATTCGGGCATTGTTTCGGTATGTCCTCATTGTCACAAGGTCGTAGAGTTCTATCCAGAGGTGCGTTCTCGTTATATTGAGCCGGTTGATCCATTAGAAGCAAAGTATCCTGTACCTCATAAGCATAAAAAGGCGAATTATGAGCCAAAGCTCTTTGGGTTAAGAAACTTTGAAGGAGATGAACCATTGAAGGGGACTAAATATGTCGAAGGATTAACTGGCAATATGAGAAAAGCAGCTGAAGAATCCAATTGGTTCCTTTTAAGCAAAATGAATTCACAGGATTTTGAAAACATCAAAAATTGCTATCTGAAGGCCATCGACGATGGAATTTATGAGGCAGCTAATATACTAGGTGTATTTGCTTATAACTTTGACCAGAAATATGATGAAGGGAAAAGGTACTTGCGTATGGCCATTGATGGCGGATCACATAATGCGATGCTTAATATGTTCACCATTCTCTGGACAGAAGAAAATTACGAGGAAGCAATTAATTTGCTTGCTGAGGTTTACGAGAAGCCCTCTCCTTCGTTGAAATGTTTATGGAATCTGGCTTTCTTCCATTTTATGGGTGAAGATTATGTACATAATCCCTATAAGAAGAAAAATAAAGGTACAGCCAAGAAGATTCTTAGGTTAATCTTGGAAAAAGAAGGCGACATGTTCTATAACGAAGAAAAAGGAGTCTTCAGGACGGCAAAGGAATTCCTTACATATATTGACAGCGGTAATATATTTGCTGCAAAAGCAAAAGATTATCATTGGAGAATAAAGACAAACCTTGATTCCTTGAAGAAAAAAGGTGATGATGCAGTATTCTATGACCTTGATGCCCTTTCTTTGGAAGACGGTTATCATATGGGGCTGCGAATTGCAGAACAGCAAGGCATGGGCGACGAATCAAATTTCTACGTATATGACCAGAATGGTCAGGAAGACAAAGACATTCTGAAATATGTTCGTGTCAATGACACTCCCATGGGAGCATGGCAATTATACTTGCTAATGACATCTCCCACTCTGTTTCCAACTTTCTGGCATGGCGGTTATATAGAAAGGAAGTTTATCTTACAGGAGAAAGATCTGTATGAAATAGAGGCCATAAACTGTTATGACCTGTCAAAATTGGCAATCCAATCCATGATATATCCTTCAGTTACTATAAAACGGAATGATGGGGTGACTGCTGCTGATATTTTGTGCTGTTATTGGAATGAATGGAAAGGTTTAGTCCGTGAGCATATTGAAATACAAATGCAGTATAGCAAGGTAATCTCTTACAGGGAAAAAGAAAAATTTGTTATCTACAAGTATGATTGTGGCATATTATTCTAACGTATGAATTTCTTTGTATTACTAAGTTTTATCTATTTAGCGACGATATTCCTAATTGTGGCAATACCGTTCTTGTTGGTAGTACTCTGGGCTGTCAACAGATGGTGGATAAAGGGTAAGATTAGACTTCTTTATAGAGTTCTCCTATCTTTGGGAATCCCTATTCTACTAATCAGTCTAGCATACTTGGATTTATATTATACTCCATATAGTACTTCGAAAATGAACGAAAGGTTGGAAGAACTTGTTCCAGAAATAAAGTTTCCGTCATATAGAATAACAGATTATAGCAGCATCTATGTTGGTGGGGATGATCTAAAAGATACATATCAAATTGTTTTTAAAGCAGGGAAGGATGAAATGCTTAAAGTCAAACTGGACAGCCTCTTAAATATAAATCCAAAGTGGAAGAGCAATGGAAAAGAGTATGTTTATGATACAGCTTTCTTCGATATTGAAGTTGTAGATAGCATAATCATTCGTCCATTAGACGGAACAGCTACGTTTATAAGTTACAAATGGTAAAAAAATAAGTCAAATGAAAAGTAAAAGTACATTTTCCAGCATTATAGGAGCTGTGTATATTATATTATCTGTGCTTCTGTTACTGTGTCTTGCACCTATGCCATATGGCTATTATCAACTCGTTCGTTTTATTGCTATGACAGTCTTTGGAGTCTTGGCATGGCTATTCTATGCTACAAGAAACACACCTGGATTGTGTGCCCCAGAGGAACAAAAAGGGTATATTAAAGATGATTCAACTACGATTCTATCAAAAGTAAGTATGGCCATTGTTTGGGGGGCACTTGCCTTATTGTTTCAGCCATTCTTTAAAATAGCTTTAGGAAGAATTGCTTGGAATGTTGTTGATGTAATTGTAGCTGGAATGCTTATCATTCTGTGGTTGATTTTACGAATCTCAAACAAGTAGTAACATTCGTAGTCATGGGAAGGGTTTGGCAAAAGCCATTATTTGTTAGCAAACTTAGCATTGGTTGGCGAAGCCATTGTCCTTGCTATGCGGACTACTTCACCACAAACTCGAATGTGTAAAAAGTAAAACAGAGCAGTTATGAGAAAGTTTATATTTGGTTTTATTGCCGTTGTTATTGTTGGAATAATAATCGCCAATATTCCAAGAACAAAAAAAGAAATAAACAAATCGTCTATCCGCAACAGCATAGATAGAGAATTTTCTAATGATGAAGAAAGTTTCTACATAGAAACGATGTCAGATAAGGATATCTACTTCAAGGCTGACACAGTACTACCTAATAATCCTGTTATCAACGACATGATGGATGTGGCCAACGGCTATGCCATTTTGAGAGCTGCATATTGTGATGCAGAATTGTGGTTTAGGTTTGGTATGGTTGTTAATAATGAGATTGGGCAATTGAAGTCTGGCACGATTAAAGACGTTGATATTCGCATGGCAGCAGAGCAATATGTGAGAAAACTTGTGTTGATTATGCCAGTTGATACAGCCAAAAGGAATGAAACAGACTCTTTACTATGGGATCAAGTGTGGGATGCCTATAAATCTTTTGCTGACAAGCTATCGAGCCGATTCTCGTTAAGTCACTATGGGCAGATTACGGAGAAGGACGTTCGAAAATATATGGATATAGAGCAGTTCATTCCTAACTATGACTCCATCTATAGCCTACGAAAGCAGCAGTCAGAAGAGAATGAACGCTATCTGAAACTGATGGCAGAACAGACACCAAGTTTCGACAGGGAATGTCTATACATTGTGGAATACGCTCACCAAAGGAGACACGAGGAACCTCATACGGCTATCCCAATGTTGGAAACACTGATGAAATCTGGTAAGTACTCACGCTATCTGCATGAAGTTTGGCGTACATGGCGTGTTCTAAAACAGGTGGCTCAAAGTCCATCTCGCGACGGCATGATTTTAAATCTGGAGTATAACAAGATGAGATATCAATGTCTGAATACAATTCTTAGACAGATTATGAGGAACCCTAAAGACATCTATGCAATTAATGATTTCTGTTTCTTAGCCACATACGATAACATAACGCGCTATAGTGAGTTTATGTTTGGAAATTCGGCACCGCTTGAACACATGATGCTTTTCCCCGAAATATTAGACGATGATAGCTGATGTTCTTGATTTTCTGGCGGTATTCTTATAGATTCTCTGGATTATCAATATTAAGAATATACTGAATGGGAATTATCTCTTTAACCATTACTTCCGATTGATACTGCCAAAAATCAGGATCACTTGTGTCACAATGGCTTTTTTGCGTTGCTTTTATGTCAACTTTTTGGAGATCTTCGAAAGTCGGGCCATGTTTGTGCATTTCTTTAGTAGCTTCCATGTCCGTAAACAAAGTATCGTACAATTCTGCAACCTCAGTGCTTATCCTAAGAAGTACAAGATCTTTGTCCTCTTTCTTGCGCTCTTCAATTTTCGGCAGATATCTGCAGAAACTAACGCGAACATAATCTTCAAGATTAAAAGCGGCATCTATATCTCTTGATTTGCTCATGTCCTGGGTGTTTGGCATCACAATACCGCGTATAAGACACTGTCTATATGACAACAGTCCTCCTTCTCTCTTTATAGACGAAAGCTTATCCCTTTCTGTAAAGTGATAAAACCATTTTATTCCATTTTCTTTTAAATACTCTCGTATTCTAGTCCTGTCCTGCTTATATTTAAGTTTATGCCGTACTTTTTGTACCCCCTGATTAATATCCTCCAAATGTAATAAGACTCGAAGAGAGTCCCAACTCAGACAATATTTGCCTTTTGTGTAGTTACAATAAAGTCTCCATCCCACATTATCGCTTAAATCTTTACCATGACTATATGCCTGTCTAATCTTCGACTCATCTTTGATATATTCATCTTCAATTTCCCTGCTCTGTAGATTATATACAGAGTTGGAACCTACTATTCCAGCTTTGTAAGTTATTTCATGTAAATCATTGAGGTCTGCGTATTTCATTAGTGCAATGTCAATTTCTGATAGCCCAAGATGGTGGAATACATGCGGAAAATAAGAAAGCAGATACGTTCTCATTTCATAAAAACGAATCCTGTCTTGTTTTCTAATTGGCATCTTTCCTTCCTTGTCAGAATCATTCTTTATTGTTCCTTTATCATTCCAATAAACAACGCGTGATGCGAATAAATAGCACAGTTCAACTAAAGAATTAACCATTTCATCTGTTTCTCCAGCATTCGCTTGCAAACAATTATTATGGTATATTTTAATAATATCTTCCAATGTTTCTGCACATCCATATACTGCTTCGCTATTATTCCAATATATGTTCGGAGAAGAGAAAATAAACTGAAATACGTGAGAATAAAAGACGAAAGCAGTTGAATAAATTTTGTATTTTATATATCGTTCACCGATTTCAGCATCTATATAGGGATGCATACAGCTAATATAGCGCATTAGGAATGATTGACAATCAACTTCGGAAAGATTCTTTTTGTAGAAATTATCCTTTGCGTCATAGTAGAATTCAGTTAGTAATTCATGGTCATTGATTTGCTTTTCCGTGCTTACGTAATGTAGGGCATCCTTGTGCTTTTCCATTACTTCTTGAAAATATCTTTTGACAGAGCAGATTGCAAATTTCTGGGACCTGTCTTTTTTAAGACTTACTTCATGCTGTTCCTCAAATAAGGTTATAACCTCAGTAAGATTTGAGTTTTGGAAATAGTCTTTAAGAAAAACATCCAATTCCGGCAAACGATGAATAAGAGAATCAAGATGTTCCCTCTCGTGTAAGCTCATCAACTCTTCCCATGCGGGAATATTTTTCTGATGTAAGTTTTGTCCATCGATATTCTGGTTTGTTTCCAAAATAATTTGGTTATATCTTCTCCGCAACAAATTAATGTTGGCTCCTATGCCAAACGTGTATTTTCCTACATTTTTTAGGTAGGATGTATATGCTGCAAGAAGAACTTCCAAATCATCTTTTGCATGATTCCTTACAAATACTGACAAACCAGGAAGCTTATCTACAATCTTCCCCATTTCGTCTTTTTCTAGTATCCATAAGAGGTCTGCCATGTTAATAACGATTATTATAATTCTCGTTCATGAAATCAGCAATATCGGGCTGGAAGTATTCTTTTAGAGATGTGAGATTTTCCTTAGGATAGCTGGAGCAAGTTCTTCCGGATATCGACTCCAAAGTATCCTTTGCAGATTCCCCTGCCAGAATATATGCAATATAGTATAAGATGCAGGCATCATTTAACTGTTCAAAAACATAGATGAATTCAAGTTCCTGCATAGAGTCGTCTTTTATTTCTGCATCGTAGGCTAGACATTTATAAAAATGATAATTGACTGTTCCTACCATTTCATCATTTTGCATGTTTCGTAACCATCCGATTAAATTGGGCATAACATTTTCCGCCATGCCTTTATAGAAATCTTCAACATACTGAATGGATTCTTCCAAATCAAGGGAGTCAATCATTTCCCCATTTTTAAAAGCATCATATACCAATTTGGTGTTGATAGCACGAAACATTATATTGATTAGCAATTTCCTATGAACATAAACCTTACGCTCATATGAATTCTTCCAGTTGCTGATGTTATTTATAGCGAATTGAAAGTCTTTACGCAAATCAATCATGCTCTTATATAGTATGTTTAAAATGCAAATTTACTATTTTTTAATGATATTTTTAATGGCCTCTGGTTAATTTATGCTAAATCTTAGTACATGAAGAAGATTGTGTCGCAATTTGTAAGGAATATGCTGCATTTTCTCGTTTTTTTTCCCGATATTTGCATCAAATAATAATAAAATGATTAATATTGAATTTGACGACCTGTATTATACTGATGATGAAAATTATGATGATACCATTATCAGAGATGATCCATTTGTAGAAGCATTTGGACCACCAGAAATGTATCGGCCAGACACGTCAAGAAGATATACAGACCAAGAGCTGGAAAAAATGTCGCCAAGTGAACGCCACGATGAAAGAATAAAATGCTCAAAGGAAAAGAATGTTCTGGGACAAAGAGATATCTTTACCTATGAATTCAAGCGATACGGTATCTCCGCATCAGACACAATCCTTCCTACTATTTCTTTTCTCTATGCAAGGACGGATGCTACAGATGAACTTAAGCAATTATTGGAAGATAATGCATACATATTGTACGACTTAGATCCTGACAAGTTGCCCATTGCGGAATTTTTCATTCAGATTGGCAGTAAATATCCAAATCTGAACGAAGAAGAAATGAATCATCTCGAAGAATTGTATAATGATACCAAATTTTGTGCCATCATAGACGAACTCCTCTTTGACAAAGATAGGCTACCAAGAACCATTAAAGGGATTACGCGTCATGAAATCAAAGATAAAAATGAAAATTTCCCCAACTCTTTATTGGAACTTGTGTATAATGCATTTGAAGAGAACTCTTTAGTGGACGAGGATTATGAAGATACTGTATGGAGAGTCTACAACAGAAGAAAAAATACGATTATCCGGAAAGCCTACAAACAGATAGGGCTTGGCGAATGTATTGCATCTGGTAGAATTAACACATACATATTTTTTAATTTGATAGAAGAAAAATATGGGGAAGAGTGCCTGAATTACTTTGTTGAAAGAGTTATGGAACTCCATTCATACTATAAGAATACAAATCCGACTGATTTTCGAAAGCTAAAAGATGTGGGGATAAGCTATGAGTACTTATTTAGATATGCTTGTGAAAGATGGGAGTCTGACGAAACCTTGCAAGATATACAACACTTAATATCACTCGCTTTTTTATTGGAAATAAACAAAATCAACAGTTAATTGTATAAATTATGCCAGCATTAAGATTAGAAATGTACAAGAAGGTGATTTCACCTTTGTACAAGATTACCCATCCAGATCAGTACAAGATGTACGAAGAGGTACTATCTTTTGAAGGAGGATATGCTTTCGCTTCAGAGGACGAATTAACAGTTCGCAAAACAGATGGGACAACGTTCCGTACTTCTTTAAGACATTACGAATCTGACTTTTTAACAGAAACCTACGTTGGAAGACTAAGTAACGGTGAACAGTTTCGTTTTATTTTCGCAAGCGAAAACAATCCACTTGCTCAAATGGACCCAATGGTGACATTTGGAAGCATGTCTACTTCTGGCTGGGCGGTACATTTTAGAGTAAAGCCATAATGTTCTTGACCCTACAGGTAATTGATGAAAAAGCCAAGGAAATATATAAACTGTCCTTGGCTTTTGTTTTACTTCTATAATGAAACTCGAGTTTGCATTTCATCATAAATGATAGGAACTAAAGCTTCATCAGCAAATCTAAGTGTATCACCATATTTCCGGGCCTTAACAGTATATTGACAAACACCTTCTGAGTCCATATAACAATAAAATGAAATACTTGCTTCTTTATCGTTAATATGGATGATTGGGGAGAAAGACTTTATTTCAATAGCTTTTTCCGCATGATACTGAGGTAGGAAATGAATAGCATCATTTCTACATGTTAAAAGTCTTTTATGCTTGTAATATGCATGTCCCATAGTCGGAAGTAGACATTCCATATCGTGCAGAAAATAGCCCTGCAATAATCCACATTCAGTAAATGGAATTTTCATATAATCAATAACAGGTCGAACCATTTTCGTCAATGCATCAGAATATACATTGTCTTCTATTAGGAAGGTATCAGAATATTTTTGATTGAATTTGTAGTACAAATTGCGCATTATCTTTTTGTATGTTGTATCATGGAAACTACAATACTTTGGACAAAAAATACTTTTACTATCTCGTAAATGGACATACGGATAATGAGTGTATTCTCTACCTTCCTTGAAAATTCCATTCATAGTATATTCATGCCTAAAGACACCAAGAGAATAATCCTCTGGAAATTCTATTGAGTCAAAGCTGTCCAGTAAGAATGTACAGTCAAAATACGTGGTGTCAACACCATGAGAGATTGTCCAATTCTCACGAAGAGAACCGAGGAAACCGTGATATAGTTCAGTAAAAGAATCGTTCATATTATCTTCCGAATTGTGATTGATTAATGACACATTCAACATAATCATTTCTTCTCAGAATCTCATCAACCTTTAATCCGAACACCTCCATTGATCCACCAATTGTTCTGTAGTGCGCATCAAGTATTTGCCCATATATACGGACGTATCTTATCCAACCATTTTTCCCGAGGAAATCAAAATCATTAAACAAATCACCATATTCCTCTTGGTGAATTCTCATTCCGCCATTAGGTAGCTTCTGAATTGACTGGTCTAATCTTGCATATATGTCGCTCTGTCGCATTGTGCCAAACAATTGGCGGATCATCAACACACACAACTCATTTAGTTTGTAGTCAGGCTCTGCATTAGCAGTTGTCTTAGGCTTGGCTATAGTTTTAGCTTCTCCATAGACAGCTCTAACAGGTCTTCCATAGAATCGTGTATCATCTACAACCACGATTGATTCGCGTCCGTCCTTGAACCTCAGATTAAAAGCCGAATAATTACTATTGTCCCTGGTGGATGTCCAATACCTACCCAACTCATTAACTCCTGCAATACGATATGAGCTATAAGCTCCAGCTGCAGGAAGAAAAATTGATTTGCCATTTTTACCTGTTACTTTCCAGCCCAATTGACCGTTTAAGCGTTCCCATGTCCACTTACATTCATTGACGAGTTCTTCCATTTCGTCTTTTGTGGGTATCCTCCATCCTTTTCCTAATCTGGATGTCGCTACATCTTCTTGTGGGTCAAGAACAGTCTTGCCGTCATTTTGTGTGTACTTGAAAATAGGGTTCTACAGGATTTAGTGTGAGTTAACATTTCCATTCGTTAAGATTATTAACATATGAATATGCTTCCGATTGAGAGAATCTTCGTAAATTTGCAGCATGGCAGCAAAGATAGAAGAGATATTGGCCTCCCTGCTGTTGC
>ODAI010135013.1_pt1 | contig 20518 bp, 13 predicted proteins | sample 1539321 | NCBI WGS metagenome assembly ODAI01 (sample SAMN02144231, study PRJEB22623) | gut metagenome | biome: sheep rumen | host: Ovis aries | place: New Zealand
TATACGGCGTCGATATCCTTTTCCCACTTTGCCCGCGACTCCCGGATCGGTGAAAGCGTTTCCTCCAGGATGCTGATCAGGAACTTTTTGCATGTTCCGTCTCCCAGCCCGCCGCGGCGGTAGTGATCCTTCATCTCATCCAGATTCGCATAATCCGGAAGGAACTTTGCGAAGTGCTCTTCCCGACAGAAGGCATCCAGATAGGTGAAGACCACGTTCCCTTCCGTATGGCCAGGATCCTCGATCTTCAGGTGCTGCGGATCGGTGAACATCTTGCCGTTCACCTGCTGCTTCACCGTCTTGGCACTGTCGGAGAGATAGATGCAGTTGCCCAGGGATTTGCTCATCTTGGCCTTCCCATCAACACCGGGCAGGCGGCGCTGCGTTTCATTCTCCGGAATCATCGCCTCCGGCAGCACCAGTGTATTCCCATAAATCCGGTTGAACTTTTCCACGATCTCCCGGGTCTGCTCCAGCATGGGAAGCTGATCTTCCCCGACAGGCACCACTGTCGCATCGAATGCGGTAATGTCCGCTGCCTGGGAAACGGGATAGGTAAAGAATCCGGCAGGCAGGCCTTCATCCGCAAATCCGCGCATCTGAATCTCCGCCTTGACCGTAGGGTTCCGGCTGAGCCGCGCGGTCGTCACCATGTTCAGATAATAGAAGGTCAGCGCATGCAGCGCCGGAAGCTGGGACTGAACACAGATGGTCGTCTTCTCCGGATCGATCCCGACAGAAAGATAGTCCAGCACCACATTGACAATGTTCTCCCGGATCTTGCCGGGATTGTCCGCATTGTCCGTCAGCGCCTGATCATCCGCGACCATGATATAGATCTGATCGTATTCCCCGGAGTTCTGTAACTCCACCCGCCGCTTCAGTGATCCGACGTAATGCCCCAGATGCAGCCGCCCGGTTGGCCGGTCCGCGGTCAGAATAATCTTCTTTTTCTCATTGCCCATCAGTGTGTTCCTCCCATGTGAATTAGCATCATCAGAAAGATAGTATACAATAATCCGGGATAAAATGGAAGCGGAACATCCCGCCTTCAATCCGTCTTTTGCAGTCGGATATCCGGCAGCAGTATTGCCGTTTCCTCTTCATCCTCCTCCGCCTGCCAGGCGACAATATACCGGATTTCTCCGTCCCGAACCTGATATCCCTGACGTTCCAGGGCGGAAAGCCGCTCCCTGAATGCCGCCGAATAGCGCACCAGCGTTTCGCCTTCCTCGCTCCGAAGGCCGTCCCTGACCGGCAGCAGCTTCATCCCTGCCCGCAGACGAAGGATCCGCTGCTTCTTCCCCCGGAAAAAGCCCAGGACTACATCCCGATGGCCCAGCTGCATCAGGATCGTTTCCGGCTCTGAGTAGACGCGGTCATTCTTCTCCCTGCGCAGGCCTTCGAACGAGAAAGTATCAAACGCGCTCATCGTGGTATGGATTTCCAGGCTTTTTTTCGCCCGCGTCATCCCCACATATACCGTCCGCCGTTCTTCATCTCCGCGCAGTTCCATACCGTCAAGCAGCAGAAGCACATGATCGAATTCCCTGCCCTTGGCCCGATGGATGGTGGAAACGGTCACCTGCCCTGAAAGATTCTCCTGCCCATCCTCCAGCGAGGATTCCTGCAGATATTCCTGCAAATCGCGCCGGTATTTCCTTCGGTTCACCCGCTCAAAGCCTTCCAGCAGCTTCATGCAGGCCGGTAAACAGGAACTATCTCCCCATTTGTCCATCAGGGCACTTTTCGCCTGCTTCCAGGTATTCTCATCGATCATAGGACCGTCTCCCGATCGATCCAGCTGCCTGAAAAAGAATCTGAATTCCGCCAGATTGGTCAGTGAAAAGCCCTCATTGGACTGGATCAGGCTGCACCGGATCCCCATATGGCGCAGGAGTCCTGTCATCCTCTCCGCCTGCTCGTTGGTCCGGGTCAGCACACATATGCTGCCTCCCGTCCCGTAGCTTCGCAGCCTTTCCGCCACCGGAGTAATCAGGCATCCGCCGGTATATCGGCAAACCGTTACGCTTCCCACCTCCCGGGCCATCGCCCGGATCGCTCCCTTCTTGGCCCGATACCGAATCGTCCGGGAAAAGGCATTGGCCATGTCCACGATCGCCCGGTCGCTCCGGTAATTTTCTGTCATTTCCACCATTCTGGCGCCATGGTCTGCGACCAGGGAGAGCATATGTCGCGAGCTGGATCCGCGAAAATCATAGATATTCTGGTCATCGTCCCCGACGGCGATCACCCGCATGTTTTCATTCCGCTTCATCAGTGCCTGCACCAGTGCGAATTCATCACCGTCCATATCCTGTGCTTCATCAATCACCAGCACGGATTTTGTGATTCGTCCGATCTCCACCTCGCCGTTTTCAATCATCAGCGCCGCGCTGCGAACCGCAGTGGCCGCTTCCTCCAGATTGCCGATCCGGCCCAGCAGTTCGAAGCAATAGGAATGGAACGTCCGGATCTCCACGAAATGTGCAGCATTTCCGATCAATGCCAGCAGCCGGGACTTGAATTCCGTCGCTGCCGCACGCGAGAATGTCAGCATCAGCATCTGCTCATGCTTGACATCTTCCAGCATCATCAGAGATGCCAGCTTATGCACCAGCAGTCGGGTTTTTCCGCTCCCCGGACCGGCCGCCACAACGATCAGTGAAGAGTGATCATCATCGATAATTTCCCGCTGCGTCTGAGAAAGGGTTCCGAACAGCTTTTCATACTTTTCCGGCGTAATGTTCCGGTTAATCTCTCCCCGGCGGTTCCCCTTGAAATACTTGGCCAGAAAGCCGCGATAATCCATCTGGAAATAGTCCCCGACAAACCGGAGCGCCTCCTGATAATCCCGGACCATCAGATGCGCGTACTCACCGACAATGTGAATCTGCTGAACCCGTTGCTGATAAAACTCGTTCAGCAGCCGGTAATCCTCCGCCTTATAACGGATCCGGTTATCCATCTCCAGTCGTTGTATCTGCATCGCGTTATAGGATACCAGAAAACCACCCTCCAGCGTCATCGCCCGGATCTTGCTCAGGAACAGCAGCGCCTGTTCCACGTCCCCGGTGGTCGCCTCATACAGGGGCACGAGGGCATCCTTCGGATGATTGAATGCCTGCTGCACCTCCCGCACAGAGAAAGCAACCATCCGCTCCCCGGATTCATCATCCGGATTTCGATTCATTTCTGCTTCCTTCCGGAACAGGTAATCCACAATAAACGTACTCAGGTTCTCCCTTCGATCCACCCGCTGCCGGTGCTCATCCGGGTCGATCGCCCGTTCCGTGCACATCCGTTCTTCATCCGTGCTCAGACGCTTCCGGTATTCCCCGCAGATGGTCCAGAAGAACAGAATGGTCTTCATCTGGGCCACAGTAGCCGTTTTGATCCCTGCACGCACCGCCTGGTCATTCACTTCCCGTAGATTGACGTATTCCCCTTCCGGAAGATTTGTCAGCATGAATCTCTCAAGCCGAACATATCGGTGCAGGATCTGTTCTGACCGGTTCTGCGTTTCCGTTTTTCGGATGCACGCCGTCAGATCCGTATGATCCGCCAGCAGCCCTTCCTCCCGCATCAGCAGGATGGAATGAACGACCTCCTCCCGTTTCAGTCCCAGCCGGTCCGCCAGATAGTCGACCCGGGATTCTGCTTCATCCCCCGTTCCCCGGGCGATATACTTGCGTGAAATCAGGTAGTTCATGACCCGTTTTGCTGTTTCACGCTGCTGTTCGTTGAATCTCTGGGATGCCTGAATACGCCGGACTGCTGAAGCCACATCCGGCACCTGAATGCTGCTGGCATAGATATGCGGCACATTCCGTCCCCGCTCCAGATAACCGGCGTTCTCCAGCGCAGCCAACGCGGAGGTGACCCTCGTCTCCATCTGGGGACTCGCCTCGTCCCATCCGGCCTGCCGGGCAATCTCAAGGGAGGAGCAGTTCACATGGGGCCGGTTGCGCATCAGTTCCTTGACCGCCTTCCAGACCTGCTGAATCTCGCTGATGCTTAGTTTTGTCTGGTTCAGCAGGGTGAAATGTTTGTCCAGATCCTCCTCATTGAACAGAACGTAGCATTCCGCCTCCAGCTGCGGATCCCGTCCCGCACGGCCTGCCTCCTGCACATAGTTTTCCAGTGAGTCTGAGATGTCATAATGGATCACCAGCCCGACATCCTTCTTGTCCACGCCCATGCCGAAGGCGGAAGTCGCCACGATCACCTGAACGCGGTCGGAAAGAAATGCATCCTGCACCCGTACCTTTTCCGCCGCATCCATCCGGCCATTGAAGGGTTCAGCACTGATCCCGTCGTCCTGAAGTCTCGCGGCAATCTCTTCCGTTCGCCTGACCCGGGATACATAGACGATGCTCGGGCATCCTCTGGCCTGAATCAGATTCCGGATCTCCAGATACTTTTCTTCATCCGTTTCCTTGTACAGCACGGCATAGCGCAGGTTCGTCCGGGCGGCCCGGGTGGTATACAGTTTCAGTTCCAGCTGTAGCTTCCGGCGGAAGTAATCCCGGATATCGCTGATCACCTTCTGCTTGGCGGTGGCTGTGAAGCATGAAACCGGGATGGGCGCCGAAGCATGCTTTGCTTCCTGCAGCTTCCGGATAAAATCGCCAATATACAGATAGTCAACACGAAAATCCTGTCCCCAGGCAGAGAAGCAGTGTGCCTCGTCGATGACAAAACGGATCACGTTCCGGCTGTGCAGCAGGGACTCGATCGTCCGGGACCGAAGCGATTCCGGAGATATGTACAGAATGGACGCCAGCCCGTTCGCGACCCGGTCGATGGCCTCCTTCCTTTCCAGCGGATCCAGCAGCCCATTGATCGTTACCGCGTCCACGATTCCCTTTTCAGCCAGATGATCCACCTGGTCCTTCATCAGCGACTGCAGAGGGGAAATCACGACCGTCAGTCCCCGTTCTGTCTCCCCGGCCATCAATGCAGGCAGCTGAAATGTGAGCGATTTTCCCCCGCCGGTCGGAAAAACAGCCAGAAGTGACTCGCCCACCACAGCGGCTTCCGTCGCCTGCTCCTGCAGTGGAACGCCTTCGTAAGTCCGGAAAGTGTCAAATCCGAATATCTCCTTCAGTTTTCTGTGAATGTCCAGCTTGCTTTCACAGAAGGAGCACCGCAGTCCGCAGGGCGTGCCCCGAAGCAGTTTCATCACATTGCCAACCCCGGGATAGGTGCGAATAACCCATGGCGGGGTGATTGAATACGGATCCCCTGCCCGGATCAGCGCCAGCGCATAAGCCAGTTCCACCGGATGATTCCGGATCAGCGGCTCCAGCCTCGCATGATCGCAGATCAGGCCGTGAAACAGGGAACGGATCTCTTCAACAGGATCGTAGGCTCTCTCCGCCCGTATCCATGCAAGGAATCCGCTGAATGCTTCTTCCCGGCCCAGCAGTCTTCCGTAGATCGCCTTCAGCGGACCGGGGAGGCTGCGGAAGGCAGCTTTCTCGTCCCGGAAAAGCTCCATGGCCTTCAGCGCGTCATTCAGCGGATTGTTCAGCTGACCGGACTGCAGCTTATCATCCTTGAGCAGATGATGGTATGGTTTTTGAGGAAAGAGAAGGGGTGACAGCGGAAGCGTATCCATCTTCATGGCCTTCGGGCAGCATGCTGCCACGATTCCGCCGATGTATTTCATGTCATGTCGGAGCAGGTTATGCCCGCAGATAAAAGTGGCATCCTTCAGCACGCTGGAAAAAGACGCAGCGGAAGCGCCCCGATACTGAATGCCATCGGAGTTCACCGCCCCGTACTCCCGGACTGTACCGGTTGCGGGATTGACTTCCAGGTCTACAAAAACAATGCTGCGGCCCCTGTCCGTCCCTGTGCCGGGATTCACCGTCATGCTGTATATCCGTCCTTATTCTGACTGTATTGATCTGTTCCGCTGTCAGTTTATCGCATCATTCCTCAGTTGGCAAGAATCAATGTGTTTGTTTCCTGCCGTTTTCCGTTTATGGTTTCAGCACAATCCTCAGCGCTCCGATTTTATCATCGAACTGAACGGATGCATTCTCCGCATACGCCGCGATGGCGTTGACTTCCATCACGGGGATGCCTTCCGCTGTCACATAGGGCGCACCGTCCATCAGGTTTTCCTCCCCGTCCACCACCAGGTGCGTTTGCCCGATACGGGCGGTTGCACGGTGGCCGCCGGAAAGCAGTGTGATCTCCCCCGTTTCCGGAATCCAGCGAAAATCCACCCGGTCCGGTGCCTGCTGCTTCATCCTCTCCAGAATGCACAGCACGTTTCCCCAGATCGCGCCGTTCCGGTTGATCGCCCGAACGCCCCGAAAATCCGGTTCCTGTCCGTTGACCATAATTTTGCAGTAGTTTTCCGTCTCCGGCGTATACTTTTTCCGGTCTTCCGCCGGAATCGGCAGGAATGATGTCTGATCCGGTTTTCTCAGTTCCTCCGGCAGATTCCGGAGGACTGCGGCTTCTTCCTGAGAAAGCGATGCATGGTCCGCTTCCCTCGTTCTCATTTCAAGCTTCGCATCCGGAAGTCCTTCCGCCGAAACAGTCAGCCGGACCGCTCCGGGCGTTTCCGTGCTGCGTAGCAGAATCCGGTTTGTTCCGCATTCCGCGTATACGAACGGCTGATGGATCACGCTGTCATGCCGGCCGTTCCCGTTGAATCTCCCGCTGTTGTATCCGCCCAGCAGCTGCGCATTCCCTTCGCAGTGCAGTTCCAGACGCATATCTGCCAGCGGACAGACCCGATTCTCTGCGTCCACGATTTCGATATCCACCATGGCCAGATCGGTCCCGTCCGCGCGCCATCCGCCCGGCGCCGTCCGGAGGGTCAGTCGGACGCGGAAAGGATCCCCCGCGGTCTCGATCCTGTCGCGGCAGATTTCCCTTCCGGCCGGATCCAGCCCAGTGGCTTCCACGCATCCGCTCCGGGTAACATCCACATTCCTGAAGGCGAAAATGAATCCATACTCCGGCTGATCGCAGCGGCCGACCGTCTCGCCGTTCACCCGCAGAACCACCGCGTCCACCGGATAGCTGGCCACGCAATATACCGTCTTTCGGGTCGGATCCCGCTGCTCCGTCTGATCCGTATTCTCCCAGTAAACCCCGTTGAAGCGCTTGACCGGTACGCAGTAACTGTTTTCCGTCTTCGGGGGATAATTCCAATGGCCAAGGATCCTGATCTCAGGCTGGGTACTCTGCATGACCCGAAACACATCGAAGCTCTGCTTTTTTACCCGGATCGCATCCACCCGGCCGCTCATGCGCCCGTTTTCCGACCAGCTCTGCCGTCCGTGCTGCGCCGAATCGGTCCAGCACAGTGCCGCGCATGCGCTGTAAAGGTTTTTGCCGGAGGCGCCTCCGATCCGGTCATGGAAAAACTCGCTGTACCCCCGGGCATTCGCGATGGCCAGTTCCTCTGCCGTCAGGTCATAGAAATCCATGCCCTTCTGCTTCTTTCCACCCTTGCCGAGCCAGCGGGACGGGTAATCGAAGTCCGGCGGTGTGAAATCATCCCAAACCCGGCGAGGCGCTTCCTCCCGGCTGTACTCCGTCTCCGTAATCGGGCCGTGTTCAGCCAGAAAACGTGCCGCATGCCGGTTCAGCATTGTTCCCACGTATTCGCTTTCGGCGAGCGTCTCCTCCGTATTGATGGTCCGGCATCCCATGAACCGACCGCCATGGGGATCCAGTTTCTCCTTCACGATGCGCATCTCCCGCATATGCTCCGCGGAAATCACGTTGTTGCCGGCCTCCCAGAACAGAATGGAGGGATGATTCCGGTATGCAATGATCACATTGCGCATCAGCTCCACCCGCTGATCCCATTGCCGGCCGAATGTTTCCTTCCCCTTGTCTCCGGCCGCCTGCGGGCAGATCCCCCCCTGCCGGTCCGTCGCGGGGATATCCGCAGGGGAAGCCGCCACATGCATCCAGCGGATATGGTTGGCGTTGCTTTCGCGGATCCATCTGGCATCCTGGTCCTTCATCCATTCCGGAGCAATGCCGCTCTCTGCCCACTCGTTTGTCGCCCGCTGCGCATACCCCCGCAGCCAGATGGGCTTCCCGTTCAGCAATACGCCCCGATCCGGATCATATCCCACCTGCCGGAAGCCGGTTTCAATGACTTCCTCATCCACAGCTTCACCGTCTGCCATCAGCGTGACCCGTACCCGATACAATGCCGGATCGGAAGGTTCCCAGAAACGCAGGCCGGAAACGGTTTGCGAAGCGGAAATCACATACCCGTTCACCGAATCCAGTTCAGTGGGCGCAACCTGATCCTCCGCGGCCGGAATGCAGTGCTTCGTATGCGCATCCCAGCCGTAGGCATCCTCCGGAACAATGCTCAGTGCAGAACCTTTCGGGCATTCATCCGGCCAGGCCGGAATCTCCGTGCTGCCCGAGGTGAAGGTGGCATACGTGTTTCCCCCGGGATCTTCCACGGAGATGCGGATGAAGCAGCGCACCGGTTCCGGGCGCATGTTCCGGATCTCCGCCTCTGCATGGATCCGAGCACGGCCAGCCTCTTTGTCAAAGGCATCCGCCCAGATATATGTTCCCTTTGTCCGCAGATTGGCATACAGCGGAAGCGTCAGATGGACCTCCGGCTTGAAGCAGATGCGGACCGGGTGACTGATTCCTCCCAGCACCGGGTTGAAATCGTTGCAGTTCCATGAAAAACCGACGCCTTCCTTTTCAGGAGGCACCGGCTGATCCTGAGGCACCAAGTAGCTTCCCGGCTCGACGCCCGGCACGTTCGGCGTTTCAGCGATACAGAACGGAATGTTTCGGGTGCTGGTGTTATCCGTCGCGATCACGATGGACTGCTCAGGGGATAAAGACAAAAAAGGCGTCAGGTCGAACCCGAATGGTCCGACCCCCGCTTCGTAGTATCCCGCCAGCTTTCCGTTCACATACAGATAGCACGTCTGCCGTATGCCTTCAAATGCGATCAGCACCCGTTTCCCCGCATGCTCCGGAGGAATGGTCAGCGTATTCCGATAGAAGGCCACGGTTCGCTTCTGGCCGCTGCCACCGTCTTCAATCGGTACGGCAAACAGATCCCCGTCATTGAACGTATGCGGCAGTGCCACCCGCTCCCAGGACGCATCATCATAAGCCGGGTCCGTTACCGGTCTTCCGGATTGATCCCGGCATTTTTCAAGCGCATCCGCCATGGGGAATGCGTCCGCCAGGCGAAATCTCCATCCGTGGTGAAAAAAGAATGTTGATCCGTTCATGTTTTCAGTCCCTGATCAGCGCAGCACAGGCCGGAATCTTCTTCATCTCCCGGACCGCCAGACGGCAGATCTGATCCGCGCCGTATTCGTTGAAGTGCGTCTTATCATCATGCCCGTCCGGAAAGTCCGGGTTTTCTCCCGGTTTCAGGCGGACGAAGAGCTCCGCCGTTTTTTCCTCGCCCAGGGAAAGGTAAAGCTCCCGGCTGTCCGCCTTCAGGTCGCACAGGGGCACCTGCTTTTCCCGCGCCAGTTCCCGGATCGCCCGGGGGTATTCTCCGTGGGTATACAGCATGCTCCCGCCGCCCACGAAGAACCGGCGGCTCACCGGCGTAAACAGCACGGGCTGCGCCTTTCTCTCCAGCGCAAATGCGCAGTATTGCCAGAGCTCCTCCTTGAATGTCGTATCCGGATCCGTGTGCCGCTCATCATCCTTTTCGTCGTTGTGACCGAACTGGATCAGCAGCAGATCGCCTTCGGCGATGTCCTTCTCAACGGGCGCAAACAGTCCCTCCGCCCGAAAGCTGCGGCTGGACCGTCCGCTCAGCGCGCAGTTGCGCACCGTTACCCCATCCTTCACATACTTTGGCAGGGCCCAGCCCCATCCCCGGAATGGCGGTTTATTGTCCTCGACGGTGGAATCGCCGATCAGAAAAATCGTATTCATTCTCGCTTACCAGTCCTTCCAGACCTGTTCCAGGTCGATTACGCATACCTGCGCATTCCCGTTCGCATCCGGATTGGAGAACAGGATCTGATTTCCCTTTCGGTTGAAGGAGGGATGCTGATGATCTGCGCCGGTGCGGCAGTTGCCGGTGGTGGCAATCAGCTTCGCCTTCTTTGTGGCCCGCTCAATCAGCACCACGCCCTCCTGCACCCTCGTGCCCAGATAGCTGATCCGGTCCGCGCAGAGCCATTTGTGATCCCGGCTGATGCACGGATGCAGCAGCTGCAGGCTGGTAGCTGTCACGTCAAAGTGCCGGCCGTCCTTATCGCCGATGATGATGTTGCCGGTATGCGTCTCGCCCCTGCTGCCGTCCACCGGTCCCGCGGGATCCAGCTTCATCAACGCCATCTCCGAGCCGTCCGCCGCCCACACCTCATGGGTAATCCACTCGTTCGGATGTTCCACATAATATGGCCGGACATACCGTTCCTTCACGTCAAACATCCAGGTGCGCTGGAAAGCGTCCCCCTCCGTCTCATGAATATAGAAGATCAGATTCTCGTCCGTCGGGCAGATCTGCGCATGCCCCAGACGGTAATCGCTCTGATAAACGACCTCCGCTTCCTTCCCGGGATCCATGATCACCAGGCCGTAATACTTGTTGACCAGATGATAGCTGCAGGCGATGCGCCCCGTATTGGCCGCCGTCAGGTGTCCGGTGATCTGGCCGCCCCGGGGCAGGTCACCGATCTTTTTCATGGAATTGTCATCCAGGTTCACGGCATAGACCTCGGTCTCATTTTTGCACGTATAGCCAATGTTCTTTTCCCGGTCGGTCGCAAAGCCGCGGAATGTATTGTCCGTCACCTGTTCAATCTCGCCGGTCTCCACATTAGCCCGATAGCAGCCTCCGGAAAGCACCTTCATCTTTCCTGCCGGTTCCTGCTTCATAAAGAAAAAGAATCTGTCATCCGTCGAGAAATTCTCGCAGGTAAAGTACAGCTTCGCGTTTCTCTCCGGTCCGTTTGTATACTTCCGGATCTCATAACCGGTCACCGGATCCCGATACAGTTCCATCCTGATTTTCCCCCAAATTCGTTATAGTCTGACCGTCTCCCCGGCCGGAATCCGAATTGCTTCCTGATCATTGACTGAAATGTAGCAGTCTCTTGCATTGGGATTGAAGACAAAGCTGTTGTCCGCCGCAAACTGCAGCCGGGCATAATCATCCATGCAATCCATGAACTCGATATTCGTACAGTACCAGATGTCATCCTTTCCGCCCATTTTCCGGCAGAATTCTTCCATCAGTTCCCAGTTGTCCCTGTCGTCAAATTCGTAGCTGTGTCCCCATACATACATCAGGTACAGATACTGTCTCTTGAACAGCCCGAGGAACTGATCCCCCAGCTCCAGCAGCCGGTGATTGTGATGACAGGTTGCCTGCCAGCGATAGGGATTCTCCGGCAGCGCGAAGCTGTCCGATGAACCGACCACTCTGGCATAGCGGATCCCGCAGGCCGGCAGCAGCGCTTCGATGTCCGGACTCAGGGACCCATTGGGATAGGCAAGTCCCCGCACCGGGGCACCGGTTTTTTCCTCCAGCCAGCACCGGTCCCCGATCACTTCCTGCGCCACCTCCGGCAGCGGGCAGCGCGCGATGGTCGGATGCGTCACCGTATGACAGGCCACCTCATGACCGGCGTACAGCGTCGGGATTTCCTCCGGATCGATTCTCTGTCCCCTGTCAAAAAGCCCGCTGTTCAGATTAAATGTTCCGCGAATACCGTATTCGTTAAAAATCTTCACCAGCCGGCGATCCTGTTCCCGGCCATCGTCATAGCTCATGGTCAGCGCTTTGTGCTTTCCGCCCGGAAAGCAGCAGTATACCCGATTCATTGTGATTCCTCCCTATAGGGAGGGGCTGCCGTATTTGCGGCAGCCCCGGTGATTGGTCTTTCAGGTGAGTGCTCAGTCGTGAGCAGCATGATACGCTTCGTTGTATTCAGCGGTCATCTGATCGCCGCCCATGGCAGCCCACTCATCCCAGGCAGCCTGCAGGCCGGCTTCGTCGATCAGGCCGGCGATATACTGCACAGCCGCGTCGGAGATGATCGGATCCAGCTGCGCGCCGAAGTTGACCTGCGTCTCGCTGGCCAGGCCGGCGCAGGGATTCAGCACCGCATAGGGAGCCAGTTCCACGTTCAGGTCTTCATAGCGCTGACGCAGCTCGGTCACACCGCGGTTCACGCGGGCCTTGGGGGTTTCCAGGTTGCCGGGAACGCCCATGCCCAGCTGGTTCACGTTGTTGTGATACATCTGGCTGTTCTTGCTGTATTCATCGGACTTCTCTTCCGGCACATAGCGGAAGCCTTCTTCATCCACGTCATAGGTCAGGCCTTCGAGACCGGCGTTGATGATGGTCTGTCCTTCGGGGCTGTTGCACCAGTCAAGGAACTTCATGACCTTGGGCAGGTCTTCTTCCTTCACGGCGTTCTTCATCACGAGGATTTCGCCGACGAAGCCTTCATTCTGCGGCCATACGGTGATGGAGCCATCTTCCTTGGCCACCGGGCCGACGGTCTGGAACAGCTGGGTGGTGGCACCCGCGTTGTTCTCGAACCATTCCTGCTGACGATGCGCATTGTCCAGGCAGTCAAACCGCATGAAAGCCTTGTTGTTGCGCTCGATGGTGTCCCAGTCGGAGGTGGAGATCTGCGCGAAGTTGGGATCGATGCCGCCGATCTCGTACAGATGGCGCAGCCAGTCGAGGCCCTTCTTGTAGCCTTCGGACTTGTGAGCGGGATAGATGTTGCCATCCGCGTCCACACCCCAGGTGTTCGGAGCGCCCATCGCAACGGTGATCACGTTGATCGTGCCGGCGGTATAGGAGCACATATTCAGGGCATAGGTATCGGCGCTGTAGCCGGCCAGCTTCTCAGCCAGTTCGGTCAGATCGTCAATGGTCTTGACTTCCTTGTCGAAGCCAACTTCTTTGGCGATGTCCAGACGATAGTAGATGCCGCCGCGGGGGAACGCACGGCTGCGGTAGATACCGTACAGCTTGTCTTCCACGGAAATGCTCTTGTAGATGTTCTGGTTACCGGCGGACAGGTAGGGATAGTTTTCCGGGTCATTGACGAAGGAAGTCAGATCCCAGAAAGCGCCGGCCTTGGCGGAGTTGATGACCTGAGGATCCCGGGCATTGGTCGCGGAGACCAGCATGGGGGGATTCGCATCCGCCAGGGTGGTGGAGAAAATCTCAGCATAGGTGGAGTTGGGGCCCCAGTGGATGTCGAGCTTCACGCCGGACAGCTCCTGGATCTTGTTCAGAACCGGATTGTCTTCCATGACGAAGTCGATGTCTGCCGGGAACTCGGGGAGCAGCACGCTGATGACGAAAGGATCTTCAGCCGCCGCGAAGCTCATCATACTGAGCGCCAGCACGAGAGCCAGGACGAGGGAAACGAGTTTCTTCATTGGTTTTGCCTCCTTTATTTTTTTAAGGGTCTTTCGCCCTTAAATTACTGAATCAGCCCTTCAGTGCGCCCACCATAACGCCCTTGACGAAATATTTCTGCAGGAAGGGATAGACGCACATGATCGGAACGGTGGATACCACGATGACCGCCATCTTGACGGACTGCTCCGGCGGCTGCACAAAGTCGTCCGCCATGTTGGTCAGATCGCCCGCCGTGCCGTTGCTCATGATGATCAGCTCCCGCAGCAGCACCTGCAGCGGCCATTTTTCCTTTGCGCCGGTCATGTAGATCATCGCGCCGAAGTAGGCGTTCCAGTGGCCAACCGCGTAGAACAGACCGAATGTCGCCAGCACCGGCAGGCTCAGTGGCAGCACAATCTTCCACAGAACCCCCAGATCCGTGCATCCGTCGATGGAAGCGGATTCCTCCAGCTCCTGCGGAATGCCCTGGAAGAAGTTCTTGACGATCATCAGATTGTATGCGCTGATGGCGCCGGGCAGCAGCACGGACCAGTAGGTATTCTTCAGGCCCAGCACGTTCGCCACGATAATGTATCCGGGAATCATGCCGCCGGAGAAAAACATGCTGAAAATGACCATGTTCAGGAAGAAATTCCGTCCCCGCAGGCGGGTCTTGCTCAGCGCATAGGCCATCGTCACCGTGAAGAACAGGTTGATGGCTGTACCGGCGACGGTAATCAGCAGGCTGTTTCCGAAGCCGCGCAGAATCTTGTTCGACGAGAAGATGTATTCATACGCGCCGAGGGATACATCCTGCGGAATGAAGAACATGGGACGGGTCGCAATCTCGTACTCCGTGGCGAAGGATGCCGCCACCAGGTAGATGAACGGAAGGATCGTGATAATCGCGACCAGGGTCACAAAGGTGTAGTTGAAGATATTGAAGGCAATGCTGCCGGGTGTGGAGTTCTGCCCCACCGGGCCCGCGGAAATCTTCATCGGTTTTTTGGTTCTGGGAGAAATCAGCGTGGATTCACTCATGTCTCTTCCCCCTTTCTCAGTACAGGCCCTGCTCGCCCATCAGGTGAGCCACCTTGTTGGACAGAAGCACCAGTGTCACGCTGACGATGGACTTCATCAGGCCGATCGCGGAAGCGTAACTGAACTGGCCGGACTGAATGCCCTGCTGGTACACGAACACGTCCAGCGTCTGGGACACCTTGCGGTTCAGCGGGTTCGCCATCAGGATCAGGTGGTCATATCCGGTATCCAGTACGCTGCCCATCCGCAGGATCAGCATCAGCACAATCGTGGAACGGATTGCCGGCAGAGTGATGTGCCACAGGCGGCGGAGCCGGCCGGCGCCGTCCACCATGGCCGCTTCATACAGCTGGGTGTCCACGTTGGTCAGGGCAGCCAGGAAGATGATGGTCCCCCATCCGGTTTCCTTCCAGATCGTCTGCCCGATGATCATCCAGCGGAAGGTGTCCGGGCTGCCCATGTAATTGATCGGGTGGCCCAGCAGCTGCGCGGTCAGCTTGTACACGATTCCGCTCGGTCCGAACATGACGAAGGTGATGGAAACCACGATCACGATGGAAATGAAGTGCGGAACGTAAAGCAGCGTCTGCAAAAGCTTCTTGTAACGCAGGTTCATCATCTCGTTCAGCAGCAGCGCCAGGATGATCGGTGCCGGGAAGAAGAAGATGATGTTCATCAGGGACAGGATCAGCGTGTTCGCCAGGTATCCTGTCCATGCCGGGAACTTGAAAAAGCTTTCAAACCATTTGAATCCGACCCACTGGCTTCCGAAGACGCCGGACACCGGCACGTAGTTCTCAAACGCGATCACGATGCCGAACATGGGCAGGTATTTGAAAACGATAAAGTAGATAAATCCTGGTAAAAGCAGCAGATACAGGTACCTGTCCCGCTTCACTTCAGAGCGCAGATGGCCCCAGTAGTTCTTGCCGGTACCGTAAACCGCTTTCTTCTCCGCGGCTTTGGTGGTCATACCTCTTTCACCCTTTCTTTATTCCCGGATCATCAGTTCCGTCAGCATCAGGAATGTCAGCCCCTGGCCGTAAGCCGTGGGCGTCACGATGATATCCTTGTAGTGCTGCAGGTCGTGTCCCATGCCGGTACCGCCCGATACGCCCTGCACGGCGCCGGTCTCATCGATCTGATCCAGCACCGCGTTGGCGGAGAGCATGCCCATCTGCTGGTACGGCTCCTGAGGAAGCCAGCCCAGCCGGATGCCCTTGAGCACTCCGTAGGCGATTGCCGCAGTCGCACTGGTTTCGCAGTAGGTTTCCTCCACGTTGATCAGCGTGGTATACAGCCCGTTGACCCGCTGATACTTCCAAAGAGCAAGCACCTGATCCAGCCAGGCGGAACGGATCATCCGCATGGCGGCGTTATCCCGCTTCGTAATGTCGTACAGTTCAATCGCAGCCGCGGTAAACCACGCGTTCCCGCGGGCCCAGAAGGCCTCTGCGAAATTGTGCCGCCGGTCGAACGTCCATCCGTGATAGAACAGGCCGTTGACCTTGTTCTGCAGATAGCGGATATGCATCAGGAACTGATACTCGGATTCCTCGATCAGCTCCGGCCGATCCAGCACGACACCAGCCTTGGCCAGGAACAGGCACACCATGAACAGCGTATCGCACCAGAGCTGCTGATAATGCTTGTTCCAGACCGTGCAGTGCTGCAGCCCCTCGTACTCCGTCCGGGGCATTTCCTTCATGACCCAATCGATCCAGCTCTCAATCTCCGGAAGATAGGCGGGGTTCTTCGTCTCATCATAAAGGCAGGTCAGCGTCAGCACCGGTGCAACGGTATTCACGTTCCGGTGAGGCTTCGTCTCCCGGGACAGCATATCCTCATACCACCCGGTCAGATAATCCAGAATCTTCTGATCCCCGCTCTGCTGATAGGTCTTGTAAATCCCGTACAGCGCAACACCGGTGGGCCATTCCCAATTGTTCATGGTCAGGTGCCCGCGGGAAGGATCATTTCCGTCCGCCCGTTTGAGCATTCCCAGCACTTTATCTGCTATTTCCGCATAGCCCATCTGGATCACCGCCATTCTCTGCAATTATTGTAACCGCTTACAGTATATTGACCGCAGACAACTTTGTCAATAACCTGTCGGAAAAATATCTGATTTTTTCATTTTTTTACATTTTTGTCACATTTATACGGTTCAGCAAAGATTTTCTCACTGAGGGGTTGACTTTTTCTCCGAAAGCGCTTACATTTACATGTGTATGGAATTATTAACCAGAAAGCAGACAATAATCGAGCGATCCGGAGGAGGTGAGCTCTTGAATCAGTCCAGCAATACCATCTATGATATCGCGGAGGAGGCAGGGGTCTCCATCGCCACGGTTTCCCGCGTGCTGAAAGGCGAAAAAAACGTATCTGAGAAAACGCGTCAGCGCGTGGAAGCAGTGATCACCCGCCGCAACTACCGGCCAAGCTCCATCGCCCGGGGCATGACCAGCAAAACAACGCACACGCTGGGTATCGTGCTGCCCAAGCTGCTGAATCCCAACTATGCCATGATCTTTACCGGTGCTTACGAATGTGCAAGAAGACTGGGTTACAGCATGAGCATGTTTCCCTGGCGCAGCGTTACGGAAAACGAGGACAAGGTCAACCCGGCCCTTCTGCTGGCGGAGCGGCGGCTGGACGGGGTCATCATCTGCGTGGAATACCTCCCGCCGGAGCATCATGAGCGGCTGAAGCAGTCCCTGAAAGAGCTCCAGCAGTATATGCCCATCGTGCTGATCGGCTGTGTCCCTGAGGATCTGGATTATCCGACCATTTCCTACAACATGGCGGAAATCACCTGCAATATCGTGGACGAGCTCGTCTCCCTGGGGCATGAAAAGATTGCCCTGGTCGGCGGGATGGCCGGGGATCAGGATCAGTTCCGTCGGGATGTCGGATACCGGAGAGGTCTCGAAAAGGCGCACCTGCCCTTTGTGGATTCCTACCGCGTCTGGTCCGGCGGTTCTGCCGAGGACGGAGAGGCTGCCTTCAGTCAGACGCTCTCATCTCTCCTCCCCGCCCACTGGCCGACCGCAGTGATCGCGCTGAATGATATGGTCGCCATGGGCTGTATGGCCGCAGCCCGGCAGCATGGGCTGCGCATCCCGGAGGAGCTTTCCGTCATCGGGTGCGACAACCTGTTCTGCGCACCTTACCTCCAGCCTCCGCTGACCAGTATTGACACTCATCAGCAATCCATGGGCCAGGAAGCGGTGGAGCTTCTGCTGAGCGGACGGAAAGAGCGGAAAAACGCACGCTGGGAATGGGTGCGGCGGGATTCCTGCGGTCCCTGTTCCATCAGATAAACAAAGGAGGAAACAATTATGGAACGTTTTGCCTGGAAGGGACGGATCAAGCCCGGAATGCAGGCGGAGTACAAGCGCCGCCACGATGAAATCTGGCCGGAGATGCTGGAGCTGCTTAAATCCGCCGGAATCCGCAACTACACGATCTGGAGCGACGGCCGGGATGTCTTTGGATACTATGAATGCGAGAAGGGCATCGCCTTTGCGGAAAAGACGCAGGCCCAGAGCCCTGTCGTGGACAGATGGAATGACTACATGGAGGATGTGCTGGATCTGGAAATGGATCCGGAAACCGGCGCTCAGCCCAAACTGCAGCTGATGTTCAGAATGGAGTAAAAGTCCATGGGCCGCCCGCATCGTACGATTCTTGAATACCGCAGCTATGAACTGCCTGCGGATTTTCCCATCATGGTGCTGACCGGGGATCGGTGGCATATCAGCCCGATCCCCGGTCAGCATCTGCATTTTCATAACTGTCTGGAAATCGGGATCTGCCATACCTCCGGGGGCACGATGGTCTTTAACCGGCAGCAGCTGAAATTCAAGGCGGGAGATGTTTCCTGCATCGCCCGCAATGTGCCGCACACCACCTGGTCCGATGAGGGAAACGGCAGCCTGTGGAGCTACCTCTTTCTGGATGCGTACGCGCTGACCGGCGCATCTCTTCAGTCCGTTCCGACCGGGCCTTTCGGGCTGGGGCGTTTTCTGTCCGACTGCCATCTTCTGCTGGATTCCTCGCGGTACCCCTGGGCCCGGGTCCTGACGGAGCAGATCATCGATGAAATGGTCAGCCAGTCTCCCGGTTATCAGGTGATCGTCCGCGGGCTCTGCAGCGCCCTGCTCACATACATGTTTCGGGTCTACAGCAGCCAGTCCGAGTCTGAATCCGTCCGGGATTCCTCCCTGCACGTGCTCTACCCGGCGCTGGATCATATCTATACCCATTACATGCAGGATTTCCCGCAGGATGAACTGGCGCGCCTGTGCCATCTGAGTCCGACGCATTTTCGGCGCCTGTTCAAGGAGCAGATCGGCACCGCTCCCCTCAGTTTTCTTCATCAGACCCGGATTCTGAAAAGCTGTGCGCTGCTCCGCTCCTCCGCGCTGTCCGTGATGGAAATCGCCGGAATGGTCGGATACAATTCCCTGAGCAGCTACAACCGGCAGTTTATCCGCGCGATGGGCTGTTCCCCCACCGCATGGCGCAAGACCTCCGGTGATCAGACCCGGCCTTCCCTGCTGACCTTCACCGGATGGACCGAGGCGGAATCGCCGGATCAGCCGGAAGCATAAAGACCTGTTCCGGTTCCGTTGCACCGGGCTGATCCAAAAAGGCGGACGAACATTTCTGCTCGTCCGCTTTTTTTCAAGCACCGATGATCGCATCGATTTTCTGCAGCTCCTCCTCCGTGAGAGGCGAAGCATTGAGAATTTCCAGATTGTCCAGAATCTGCTCCGGCCGGCTGGCGCCGATCAGCGCCGAGGTGATCACCTCATCCCGCAGCACCCACTGCAGCGCCATCTGATGGAGCTTCTGCCCTCTCGCGTCCGCAATCTCCTTCAGGGCGCGCAGCTTTCCGAGGGTTTCCTCTGTCAGGCTCGCGGGCTTCAGATACCGCCCGTCCTTCGCCATCCGGGAATCCTCCGGAATGCCGTTCAGATACTTGCCGGTCAGCAGGCCTCCCGCCAGCGGCTGGAAAACAATGCATCCGACGCCCTCCTCCCGGAGAACCCGGGTGGTTCCCTGTTCGATGTGCCGGTCCAGCATGGAATAGCGGGGCTGATGGATCAGGCAGGGTGTCCCCAGCCGCTTCAGTTCATCCACCGCTCTCTTCGTCTGCTCCGGGCCATAGTTGGAGATGCCGGCATACAGGGCCTTGCCGCTGCGGACGATCTGATCCAGCGCGCCCATCGTTTCCTCGATCGGTGTATCCGGATCCGGTCTGTGGTGATAGAACACGTCCACATAATCGACATGCATGCGCTTCAGGCTCTGGTCGATGCTGGCGATCAGATACTTCCGGCTGCCGTGATCTCCGTAGGGGCCAGCCCACATGCCGTATCCCGCCTTGGTGGACAGGAACAGCTCGTCCCTGTGCGGTTTCCAGTCCGCATCCATGTGCCTGCCGAAGTTGCGCTCCGCCTCACCGTCGGGGGGGCCATAGTTGTTGGCCAGATCAAAATGGGTAATCCCGTTGTCAAATGCCGTGCGGAGCATCGCCTGCTGCGTTGCAAACGGCGTCTGATCGCCGAAGTTGTGCCACAGGCCAAGGGAAAGCAGCGGCAGCATGACGCCGCTCTTTCCGCAGCGGCGGTACTGCATCCGGCTGTAGCGTTCCGCATTCGGTATATAAGTCATGAATAACCTCCTTGAAAATGAGCGGAGCCCAAGGGCTCCGCTCAGAGTTGACCGGGGGAAACAGGATCAGGGAGCAACCGGCAGCTTGGTGGTGTTGCCCGCTTCATAGGCTTCCGCACGCTCGTCGATGATCTCCTGATAGCCGGCATCCAGGAATTCCTGGCTGTACTGCTCGAACAGGGCATCAAACTCAGCCGGATCGCACTTGACCAGCTTCGCATAGTATTCCTGATACAGGCTCAGCAGGGTCGCGCTGTATTCGCTCTCGCTCTCAATCGCCACCGCGAACACCGGATCGGAATAGGCCAGGCCCTTGTCCGCGATTTCGCGCAGGATGTAATAATTGTCGATCAGCGCCTGAGTGAAGTCCTGCGGCAGGCCGGCGGGGCTCATCTGGGCGATGGTCTGCTCAATGGTACCCACCTTCTTGGA
>ODAI010643699.1_pt1 | contig 20517 bp, 17 predicted proteins | sample 1539321 | NCBI WGS metagenome assembly ODAI01 (sample SAMN02144231, study PRJEB22623) | gut metagenome | biome: sheep rumen | host: Ovis aries | place: New Zealand
ACGGCAAAGGTCTAACTCTCTGCTGCAGTCTAACGTCTGTGCTGAACCATGATTCACAAACCGCAATGCCCGGCCAAAGACACCACTATTTACACACGGCTCACGGGGATTCTAAGTCTCTCCCCAATAATCGGACTGCAAAGGTACGGCTTTTCCTTGGAACGCGTGCATAACGAAACGGCAGAAACCGAAGATTTACGTTTATTTAACGTTTTGCACGGCTTTTTCTTTGGCGCTTTGCTATGTTTTCACTAATTTTGCATTCAGAAAACGAACTACAGTAACAGACCATTTGAAGAATAAAGCCATATCTTGATGACGAAGACGATATACCGCTTTCTGCTGACCGTGGTGGTGGGGTGTATGGCCGCCGTAGCCCACGCCCGCCCGGTGCTGCCCCCTCGGTGGGGCGACAACTATTGGCGCGACTCCCTGCCGGAGACGATGCGCAGGAGCTACGTGGAATATGCCGAACAGTATGCCGCCCGGGGGTGGAGCAGCTTGCCCGCCACGGTGTTTGCCGAATACAAGAAAACGGGCAACCGCGTCAACTACGAACAGCAGCTGTTCGGCAAGCGTCGCCAGCTGGCCGCCCTGGTGATGGGCGAGATAGCCGAGGGGCAGCGCCGCTTCCTGCCCGCCATCATCGACGGCCTGCAGAGCATGATGGAAGAGACCTGGTGGGGACTGCCCGCGCACTACAAGACCGAGCTGCCGCGCAGCGAAGACCAGACGGTAGATCTGTTCAATGCCGAGACGGCGGCGCTCGTGGCCTACACCCGCTATGTGCTGGCCGACGAGCTGGACCGCTTCTCGCCGCTGCTCACCAAGCGCATCGACCAGGAGGTGAGCCGACGCATACTGGCCCCGGCGGTGAAACACAAATACTGGTGGAAGACCGCCGGCATGAACTGGAATCCCTGGATATGCAGCAACTGGCTGGCGTGCATCCTGTTCTGCGAGCACGACGAGGCGCGCCGCAACGACGGACTCAGCCAGATAGTGAAAGCCTGCGAAGCGTTCATGGATGCCTACCCGGCCGACGGCGGCTGCGACGAAGGCCCCCACTACTGGGACCGTGCCGCCGCCTCGCTCTTCGAGACGCTCTACCTGCTGCAGGCCACCCCGCATGCCGGCTTCATGGCCACCCACATGGAGAAGCTCAAGGCCATGGAGGCCTATATATATAAGATGTATATAGGCAACGGCTATGCCGTCAACTTTGCCGACGCCCACGGCAACAAAGCCATGCTGAACATCAACATTGCCTATCCCTTCGGACTCGTGACCGGCGACCAGACCATGCAGGCCTATGCCGCCTACGTGGCACGGCAGAGCGACTTCCTCCACCACCCGGCACAGCTTTACGACAAGAGCGGCAACTGGCCGTCGCTGCCCCGCGAGCTGCTGCTGCTCAGCCATGTGCAGCCGCTGCTGCGCCAACAGCCCCGCGAACCCCACATGACCGATGTATGGCTGCCCGACCTGCAGGTGATGACGGCTCGCGAGCCCTTCGTGGCCGTCAAGGGAGGGCACAACGGCGAGAACCATAACCACAACGACGTGGGCTCCTTTATCGTCTATGCCGACGGCGAGCCGCTGCTCATCGACCCCGGCGTGGGTGAATACACGGCTAAGACCTTCTCGAAGCAGCGCTACGAGATATGGACCATGCAGTCAGACTACCACAACCTGCCACGCATCAACGGCTACTCGCAGCACGACGGCAAGCAGTATGCCGCCCGTGTGGTACAGCACCGGCCGGGCCAACTGACACTCGACATCAGCGGTGCCTACCCGAAGGACGCCGGTGTAGAGCAGTGGCTGCGCACGGTACGTGTCAAGAGTGGGAGCACGGTACGTGTCAAGGGCGGGAGCACGGCACGTGCCAAGGGCGGGAGCACGGTGACGGTGACCGAATCGTACCGTCTGGCTTCCTGGCAGTCGCCCACGCAGCTGATGTTCGTCACGCCGGTCAAGGCCACCGTCACGACAGCGGGCCGCATCGAGATGGGCCGCCACCACATCGACTATGACAGCCAACAGATGGACGCCACCGTCGAAGACATCAGCCACCGCCTCGACCCTGTGCTGCAGCAGCTGTGGGGCAGCCACCTCTACCGCATCGTGCTGACCGTCAAGGGCAACTCATTGAAAGGAACACTTAAATACACGATAGAATGATACACCGAATTATCAAATACACCAACAGAATGACACACCGACTCTCCAAATACACCAACAGAATGACACACCGACTCTTCATCACCACGTGGCTGCTGTGCAGTCTGCAAATGCTGCAGGCTGCCGACGTAACCATCACCGTAAGCAACACTACCGACCGACAGCGGCAGGAGGTAGTGGCTATCGACCTACAGACCGTCCGCCAACGACTGGCCATCGGCAAGGACGACGCGTTCGTCGTTCGCAACGCGTTCGGACAGGAGGTTGACTACCAGTGTACCTACGACAGCCTGCTGCTCATCGACGTTGCGGTAAAGCCCGAAGACAAGGCCGTGTTCCGCATCAGCAAGGGCACGCCCCGCCAGCCGCGCAGCTATGTGCAGGGGGCCGTCTATCCGTTGCGCAAAGACGACCTGGCATGGGAGAACGACCGTGCCGCCTACCGTGTCTATGGTCCGGCCCTGCAACACAGCGGCGAACGGTCGTTCGGCACCGACGTATGGGTGAAGAACACCCCCGACCTGGTGGTGGCCGAGCGCTACCGCATCGACTACGAAGGCAACCAGCAGGAAGACTCGCTGCGCAAGGCCGGCAAGAAAGACGAGGCGCGACGTATAGACCTGCTCACGTCGTTCCACCTGGACCACGGCAACGGCATGGATGCTTACGGCGTAGGCCCCACGTTGGGCTGCGGCGCCCCGGCACTGATGAAGGACGGCCAGCTCGTGTTCCCCTACTGCTACCAGACCTGTCGCATACTGGACAACGGACCGCTGCGCTTCACCGCCGAGCTGGACTACGGCGCGAACGCCGACGGACAGACGGAGCACCGGCGCATCGTGCTCGACAAGGGGTCGCACTTCAGTCGCATCACGGTATGGTACGACAGCATCGCACGGCCCGTCAGCTTTGCCACCGGCGTGGTGCTCCACGACCACCGGCTGCCGCTATTGGGCAGCGACTACGTGGCATACACCGACCCCACCGACAACCCCACGCGCCATCACTCGCAAATCTATGTGGGTGTGCTCTTCCCCGACGGTGCAAACCGTACCGCCGTCCTTGAGGGCAGCCACAGCCATGCGGTGGGCATCATCGACAACTACAGCGGACAGCCCCTCACCTACTATGCCGGGGCGGCATGGAGCAGCTACGACGTACCCAACGAGGCTCACTGGCTGCTCTGTATCGACGACCTCCGCAACCAGCTCCGCAACCCCTTGGCGGTCGATATACAATAGTTCAAATGGTTCCTCCACCAACTGTAGGGCGTTTTGCTTGTCAAACGCCGTCCGTTTAACGCCGAATTGGAGGCAGCAGAGACAGGCGGCGTTTGACAAGCAAAACGCCCTACAGCTGGTAGAGTTGGGAAAACGATTCGCTCCTAATCGAAAATCTTGAAGGCGTACCCCTCTGCCATGAGCCACTCGATGGCCAGTGGCAGGGCGGTACGCAGTTTCTCTATGCTTTTCAGCGAGTCGTGGAAGGTGATGATGCTGCCCGGCCTGGCGTACCGCTTCACATTGTTCAGCACGTCGTCGGCAGTCATCCATTTGGAGTAGTCGCGGGTGACGAGGTCCCACATCACAATCTTGAACTTACGACTAAGCCACGCATACTGGTCGTGGCGCATCCATCCGTGGGGCGGTCGCACCAGATTGGTGTGCAGGTAGGCGTTGGCCTTCTCCACGTTGTAGCTGTACTCACGCACGGTGTGGCGCAGACCGCCCAAGTGGTTGTGGGTATGGTTGCCGATGCGGTGTCCCTCGGCTACCACGCGCTGGTGCAGCTCGGGGTACTTCCGTGCATTGTCGCCCACCATGAAGAACGTCGCCTTGATGCCGTACTGCTTCAGCAAGTCCAGGATATAGGGCGTCGCCTCGGGTATAGGCCCGTCGTCGAACGTCAGATATACTGCCCGTTCTCGCGGGTCCATACGCCAGAGTGCCTTCGGGTAGAGCCAGCGTAACCAGTGGGATGGTTGCTCTATGAACACTACTTAATACTCGTAAATCGGTCTGTCTGTGCTGACACTACTTATTCTTCGTACAGCTGTCCGCCCTTCTGCTGATAGATGTCGGCCAGGGTGGTCAGTTCGGGCAGATGCTTCTCGTACCACTTCCGGTCGATGCTCTCAGCCACCGATGCCACCTGCTGCAGCACGTAGAAGTGCATGAGCACGTCGTTCTCTGCCGACTCGAAGCGCATGCCTTCCAGCGAGCAGTACCACCGCATGTACTGGATGGAGTTGTGCCATAGCTTGCCGATGATGTCCATCGCCTCCTGCTTCTGTCCCAGCATGCCCCATACGCGGGCCATGTCGAGCGAGCCCGACGAGTAGTTGTGCGGCACGTTGTACGCCGGAATCACCTTCGCCGTGTACCTCAGCACCTCGGCGGCCTTCTTGTCCTTGCCTTCGTTCATCAGCTCCATAGCCAGCTTGGCCATGGTGCGGCGGTGAGTATAGCACATGCGCATGACGGTCTCGTCCAGGTAGATGCCCTTCTTGTCGATGCCGCCGAACTTGAAGCGGTGCATCACGTTGTCGTAGGTCTTCTCCGTGTCGAAGTTCTTCATGCCGGGCACGGGTCTGCCTCCGATGCTGGTGGTGAACGGTGTGATGCGGTAGGCCAGCCCCTCGGTGATGGTGTTGTCGCCCAGGTTGATGTAGTTGTCCTCGCCCACGCTGACGGCCACGTAGATAGGCCGTGTCCAGTTACACTCGGCCAGCATTTCCAGTATCATCAGGTCGCCCTTGTAGAGCGCGCTCTTTCCCTTGAGCGAGATGACCATGCGGTCGGGTATCGAGTCGCCGGCAATGAGCATGCCGCTGCGGCGCACGGCGTCCTTGTCGATGGTCATATATACGGTGTCGGTGGGAATGACGTGCAGGTCGCTGTTCGTCGAGCGCACCCAGTGCTTCAGCACGTTCTTCAGCTCGAACGGGTCGTCGCCGAACTGCCGCCGGGCCTCGTCGGGGTGCTCTTGGTAATACTCCCTCACCATGGCTTCCATCTCCGGCTCGATGCGCACGTACTCGTTGGTGCCGGCACAGTATTCTATGCGCTCCCACGTGATGGGCACCGACGGCGAGTCGTAGGCCGGGCGGCGCATCTGGTCGATGTACCAGTCGGTCTGCAGGTACGACAGGTTGCACACGCGGGCATCCGTCCTGACGCCCTCTACGTCCTGGTTGTACCAGAGCGGGAAGGTGTCGTTGTCGCCGTTGGTATAGATGATGGGGTTGCCCTCCTGCTGCAGCGACATCAGGTAGTTCTGGCCGAAGTCGCGGCAGGTATAGCGGCCCGAGCGGTCGTGGTCGTCCCACGTCTGCGAGGCCATCTGCACGGGCACCAGCAGTCCCAGGACGCTGATGCCGCACGCCACGGCGGCCGCCATCTTTTCGCTGTTCACCTTCAGCTTTTCCCTCAGCATCTCGATGATGGCTGCCACGCCCATGCCGCACCAGATGGCGAAGGCATAGAATGAGCCGGCGTAGGCATAGTCGCGCTCGCGGGGCTGCATGGGAGTCTGATTCAGATAGATGACGATGGCCAGTCCGGTCATGAAGAACAGGAAGAACACCACCCAGAACTGCCGTATGCCCGTCTGGTCTTTCGCGTTGTTATGGTGCTTGGCCAGCGACTGCCAGAAGAGTCCGATGAGTCCGAGAATCAGCGGCAGCATGTAGAACACGTTGTGCCCCTTGTTCTCCTTCAGGTCGTCGGGCAGCTGCGACTGGTCGCCCGGCCTCCGGTTGTAGAGCCAGTCGAAGCCGCTGAGCCAGTTGCCGTGCTCCAGCTCGCCGTTGCCCTGCAGGTCGTTCTGCCGCCCGGCAAAGTTCCACATGAAGTACCGCCAGTACATGAAGTTACACTGGTAGCTGATGAAGAAACGCAGATTCTCCAGCTGCGACGGCATCTTCACGGTCACCATCTCGCCGCAGCGGTCGAAGGTCTCCTCCCGACCGCTGATGTCGCCCATCCAGCTCTCGTAGGCGGCGCGGTGGGCCGAGCTGTACATGCGGGGGAAGAGCATGTTCTGCGCATACTTGTATTCGTCCTTCGTGCGCACCACGAAGTATTCGTCTTTCTCGTCGGGCGATGCCTTCTCCTTGCGCTGCCACACGGGGTCGCCCTCGGTCATGACGGGCTTGCAGTATTCGCCGTCCTTCTCCAGGGCCACCTGCGACGTGTATGCCGGTCCGTAGAACAGCGGGCGCTGTCCGTACTGCTCGCGGCCCAGGTATTCGCCCAGCGTAAAGATGTCTTCGGGCGAGTTCTGGTCCATGGGCGGGTTGGCTGCCGAGCGTATCACGATGAGCGCGTAGGTAGAGTAGCCAATCATCAGCATCAGCATGCACAGCAGCGACGTGTTCTTGATGCGGGCGGTCACCAGCGGCATCCTGACCGTCTTGCCGTCGTCGCGCCGCGTGGTCTTCTTATACTGCAGCACAAACCACAGCACGGCCAGCACCACTATGCCGATGGCCACCGACATCCATCCGTGGCCGTAGAACGGGATGCCGAGCATGGCCACGGCCAGCAGGAAGGCAATGTTCTGCCGACGGTCGTCGCCGTTGCTGTAGGTCTCGTAGATGGCCCAGATGATGATGCCTATGAGCAGGACGATATACACAATCTCGCCCGTGTTGAACGGACATCCCAGCACGTTGACGAACAACAGCTCGAACCATCCGCCCACCTGCACGATGCCGGGCACGACGCCATAGAGCACGGCAGCCAGAATGACCACCGATATGAACAGGGCCACGAGGCTGCCCTTCAGGTCGCGCTTCGGGTCGTCGATGGGGAACTTGCGGTAGTAATACACCAGCACGATGGCCGGCAGACACAGCAGGTTCAGCAGGTGTACGCCGATGCTCAGTCCCGTCATATACATGATGAGCACCAGCCAGCGGTCGGCATGCGGCTGGTCGGCCTGGTCTTCCCATTTCAAGATGAGCCAAAACACCACGGCGGTGAAGGCCGACGAGTAGGCATACACCTCACCCTCGACAGCCGAGAACCAGAAGGTGTCGCTGAACGTATAGATGAGTGCGCCCACCATGGCCGATGCCTCGATGGCTATCAGTCGCGAGGCCGTCAGCTCGCTCCAGTCCTTGATGAGCAGCCGCCGCACCAAGTGCGAGATGGTCCAATAGAGGAACAGGATGGTGGCCGCCGACAGCAGCGCGCTCATCATGTTCACCATCAGCGCCACCTGCGACGGGTCGCTGGCAAACTGCGAGAACAGGTTGGCCGTGAGCATGAAGAACGGCGCACCAGGCGGGTGGCCGATTTCCAGCTTGTAGCCGGTGGATATAAACTCGGGGCAGTCCCAGAACGAGGCTGTGGGTTCGACCGTGGAGCAATACACAAAAGCGGCGATGGCAAACGCCAACCACCCCATGATGTTGTCCACGATTCTGAATTGCTTGCCGCTGGTCAAGGCGACCTTGTCGGTTTGTTTCATTCTATTCTTTGATGTCTGATGATTCTATTCCAACGTGCAAAGGTAAGTATTAAAAATGAAAAATCCGTCACGCAGCATAAGAAATGACTACGACTTGGTATTTTTTAACTTTTTCGGGCCGTTCTGTATAAAGCGGGCGCGTACATTAATTTACCTGCGGCTCGTTCTTGGCATCGACGATAGCAAAACGACAGCCTGTCTTGTTGTCTTCATCGAGAAACCACATCCTGATGAAGCGAAGCACTGCCGACCCGATGCCTTTACCGCTAAAACTCTCAGCTACAGCTAAACAAACTACGAAACGATGAGAAAAATGTTTCATTTGTATCTATACTGGGTAACAAGAATGCAACCCGCACATCTCGCACATCTCTCACGTAAGCCCGTGGTTGTTGAAAAGTTTTCACGTGCGAGATGTGCGGGATGTGCGGGATGTATTCCTTTTTACACATTATATACATTTACGTCACCTAAATCCCGATGAAATCGCGGATTTTTGCGCGGATGCCGGATAAAATCCGGCCAAAAAAACGAAACTTGTGGATGCGGAGAGGCCACTAATTTTTGTGGAGAGGCTCCCGGTGATCGTGGAGAGGCCACTAATTTTTGTGGAGAGGCTCCCGGTGATCGTGGAGAGGCCACTAATTTTCGTGGAGAGGCTCCCGGTGATCGTGGAGAGGCCACTAATTTTCATGGAGAGGCTCCCGGGAATCGTGGAGAGGCCACTAATTTTTGTGGAGAGCCTCCCGGCGTGCTTTTCTACCGAACTGCCAAATCTTTGTCGGGAAATCAGCCTTATCTCCTTACCACCTTCTTGCCGTTGACGATGTACAGCCCGCGGCGGGGCTGGGCCACGCGGCGGCCGCCCAGGTCGAAGGCGGTGCCATTGGTGGCGTCGATGGTCTTGACGGTGGTGACACCGGTGGTTACCTCCTCTACGGTGAGGGCGAACTTCACGCCGGAGGCATAGGTGACGGTGAAGGTGAAGCTGCCCGTGATAGCCACATTGGCCACGGTGGCGGTGGCGAAGGCCGTACCGTTCTTACGGCTGGGCAGGTCGATGGCAAAGGTCTGTCCGGCCAGCTCGGTAATCTTACCCTTGTTGGCGGTGTTGTTGTCGCCCACGGCATACATCGTGATGCCGGTCACCTTGGCCTTGGCGGGCAGCGTGACGGTGTGCTGTGCGGCGGTTACCTTGATGAGGTTGGCCCCGTTACAGAGGTCGCTGCTGTAGGTATAGGCCTCCACCGTGGCACTGCCGTCGAGCTTGTAGCCTGCGGGCACCTTGTCCGACTGCAGGCTGACGGCTCCGCTCTCCACGGGCACGTCGGGATTGTCAGGATTATCCGGATTGTCAGGATTGACAGGGTTGTCTGGATTGACGGGCTTATCGGGATTGACGCTCTTGCCCCCGAAGAAACCCACCAGCGTGGAGCGGTAGTTCTGCAGGGCGGTCTTCAGCCCGTCGATGATGTCAGCGTTGTTGTCCTCCACGGCGTTGTCGAAGGTCCAGCTGAAGTCGCCGTGCTGCATGCGCCCTGCACCGTACTGCCCCGTGACGATGGCCGGCACGTCGGCAGCGGCTGCGGGCGTGTAGCTGTACATCAGCGTGGCGTCGGTGTCGAAGTTGCTATACGTCTTGCCGCCCACCTTGGCCTTCACGTCGGCAGGCACCTGGTCGTTGCGGTTGGCAGCCTCCCAGCAGTCGAAGTCGGTGGCGTTCTGCTGGTAGGTCACCAGGCTGCGCGCCCCCACGACGGTGTTGCCAAACGACTTGATGATGCCGCCGTCCTCGCCCGAGAAGGTGCCCTTGCCGCCGTCGGCCACGTCGGAGCCCTGCAGCGACGAGAGCATGGGGTACTTGCAGTTGCGGAAGTAGTTGGCCTCGACGAAGGCCTCGCTCTGGTAGGCAGCCCCTACGCCGTACTTGGCATTGCCGTCGAAGTAGTTGTTCCATACGTGGACCGACATGGTACGTATGCGCGGGTGGCGCGAGTCGGAGTGGTCGAACCAGTTGTGGTGGTAGCAGATCCAGTTGGGGCCCGTCTCGCTCTTCATGCCGCACAGCGACGCCTTGCCGCTGTCGTAGAGGTGGTTGTAGGCCACGGTGACGTAGCGCGAGTCGCCCTTGATGTCGATGGTGCCGTCGCCCTTCACCTGGTCGGCATCGCTGCCCGGCTTGCCATAGAAGAGGTCGAGGTTGTGTATCCATATCATCTCGTTGTCGGTGTCGATGCTCACGCAGTCGTCCATGCAGAGCATGATGCCGAAGTTGCGCAGCTCTACCCGGGCCACATTGCGCAGCAGGAAGCCGAAGCCCGACACGCAGGCATCGCTGCCCACACCCTCGATGGTGATGTTCATGGGCTGACGCTCCTTGGCACCCTTCACCTGGATGCCCTCCGACGAGCTGCCGAACGCGTCCATGTCTTCGGCATTGATGGTGCCGATGATGCGGATGCACAGCGGCCGCTTGTCGTACGAGCCGCTGGCGTCGCCCTTCTGGTAGCCGTAGATAATCTGCTGCAGGCCGGTGTAGGTCTCTGCCTTGCCGTTGCTGCCGCTGACGACGTCGAGCGCGACGGTCTTGGCATTGCCCGCCCACACATACACCACGCGGGCATTGGCCTTGAGCGTGCCGTCGTTGTTGTAGGCACCTATGCCGTCCTGTCCGGCCTTCATGTGGGCAAAGCCGCTGCGGTCGTGGGCCTTCACCTCCACGGTGCTGCTCACCGTGGCGTCGGCAGTCACCTCGGCACCGTCGCTGACGGGCACCACCTTGAACCGATAGCTGCCGGCCTTGAGGCCAAGGGCATCGGCGCGGCCGTAGTCGGGATATTCGCGCACCAGCTCGCTGTCCAGGCGGGTCCAAGTGTCGGCAGCAGCCGGACTGACATAGACGTTGTATTCGAGACCGGCCTCTTTCTGCCATGTCACGTAGGCACTCTCAAACCATCCGCCCTGTTCCACCACAGCGACGGCAGCAGCCTGCACCGACAGCGCGGCACAGAGCATCAGCATTGACAACAAGAATAGTTTCTTCATATCTTTTTTCGTTTTAGTTTCTGCCTGCAAAATTACCTTATTTATATGAGATAGACAAAAAAAGAGGTTGAAAAGATGCGTAAACGATTACAAAATTTGGCCGTTTGCCGAGTTAATCGTACCTTTGCACCATGAATCAATTATCCGACTATGAAATCATGGCCCCCGTGGGCAGCCGCGACGCGCTGGCCGCTGCGCTGAAGGCCGGGGCCGACAGCGTCTATTTCGGCGTGGAGCAGCTGAACATGCGGTCGCACTCGGCCAACCACTTCACCATCGACGACCTGAAGGAGATAGCCGCCACGTGCCGCCAGGCGGGCGTGAAGAGCTACCTGACGGTGAACACCATCATCTACGACGAAGACATCGCGCTGATGCACCAGATAGTGGATGCCGCCTCGGAGGCCGGCATCACGGCCGTCATCGCTGCCGACGTGGCGGTGATGCAATACTGCCGCAAACGGGGCATGGAGGTACACCTCTCGACACAGCTGAACATATCGAACGCCGAGGCCCTGCGCTTCTATGCCCAGTTTGCCGACGTGGTGGTGCTGGCCCGCGAGCTGCGCATGGAACAGGTGGCAGCGATACACCGGCAGATAGCCGAGCAGCACATCACGGGGCCGTCGGGCCAGGAGGTGCGCATCGAGATGTTCTGCCACGGGGCGCTGTGCATGGCCGTCAGCGGCAAGTGCTACATGAGCCTCGACAACACGGGGCGCTCAGCCAACCGGGGGGCGTGCATGCAGATATGCCGCCGCAGCTACCTGGTGACCGACCGCGAGACGGGCACGGAGCTGGAGATAGACAACAAGTACATCATGTCGCCCAAGGACCTGAAGACCGTGCGCTTCATCGACCGCATGATGCAGGCCGGCGTGCGCGTGTTCAAGATTGAGGGGCGTGCCCGCGGACCGGAATATGTGCTGACGGTGGTGCAGTGCTACAAGGAGGCCATCAGCAGCGTACTCGACGGCACCTTCACGGAAGAGAAGAAAGACGAGTGGGACCGCCGGCTGGCCACCGTCTTCAACCGGGGCTTCTGGGACGGCTACTACCAGGGGCAGCTGCTGGGCGAGTGGAACAAGAACTACGGGTCGAACGCCACGGAGCGCAAGCAGTACATCGGCAAGGGGGTGAAGTATTTCTCGCGACTGGGGGTGGCCGAGTTCACGGTGGAGGCCGACACGTTCCGCGTGGGCGACAAGATGCTCATCACCGGGCCTACCACCGGGGCACTCTACGTCACTGCCGACGAGATTCACGACGACCACGGCCCAGTGGAGGTGGCCCGGCAGGGCACGAAGGTCAGCATCGCCGTGCCGGAAAAGGTACGACCGTCGGACAAGCTTTTCAAGCTTGTCCAAATGAAAGAAATGAGAAATGAAAGAAATGAGAAATGAAAGAAATGAGAAATGAGAAATGAGAAATGAAAAATGAGAAATAATACTATGTCAATCAACGAGATACAAGACGAGATTATCGACGAGTTCAGCGGTCTGGACGACTGGATGGACAAGTACCAGCTGCTCATAGACTTAGGCAACGAGCAGGAGCCGCTGGACGAGCAATACAAGGTGGAGAGCAACCTGATAGACGGCTGCCAGAGCCGGGTGTGGCTGCAGGCCGACTATGAAGGCGGCATCGTGCGGTTCAAGGCAGAGAGCGACGCGCTGATAGTGAAGGGCATCGTGACGCTGCTCATCCGCGTGCTCAGCGGCCATACGCCGAAGGAGATACTGGATGCCGACCTTTACTTCATCGAGGCCATCGGGCTGAAGGAGCACCTGTCACCAACCCGCTCCAACGGTCTGCTGGCTATGGTCAAGCAGATGAGAATGTACGCGCTGGCGTTCCAGTCGAAGGGCTGACTCGCCTTTCTCCAACCGGTCGAGATAGAAGCGGCGGAAGTCGCTCCAGCGGTAGTAGGGAGCCATGTCGCCCGGCAGGGGCAGCGTGGCTTCTTGTTCGTTGAGCAGCACCTTGAAGACGACATCGCGGTCAGCGGCGTCGCTGCGATAGAACACGAACTGGATGTTCGACGCCATGGGGAACACCAGGCAGGCCCACCAGCCCTGCTCTTCCAGCAGTTCCAAGTGCTCGGTCTGGAAGTCGTAGCCGTTGATGCCCAGCAGGCAGGCCAGCGGCAGCACGACGGTCTCGTGGCCAAAGCGCAGCGAGGCACCGTGGGTGTCGAGGGCCATGATGCTGTCGGCCTCGTCGATGATTTTCCGCAGCAGGTAGCGCTGCGTCAGCGGCTCCAGTCCGCCGTTGAGCAGCGACGGTCCGTAGGTGATGTACCACCAGGCGTTCTCGCACTGCCAGAAGCGGTGAATCTCTTCGTAGGAGAAGAGGTCGAGCAGGAAGGGCGGCCGGTCGGAGCTGATGTGGGTGTTCTGCTGTATCAGGGCGGTCTTGATGAGGTAATAGTTCAGCCATTTATGATCGACGTGCTGCTTGACGTACTCGGCATCGTTGAAGAGCAGCTCCATCAGTCGCGGGTTGCGCTCGCGGGGCGCACAGTAGGCATCGAAGGCGACCTTGGCGCGGTGGGTCATCATGCTGTCGCGCAGCAGTTTGTCCTGATGATTGAGATACCACATATTGTGGAACGAGCAGTCCATGGTGACCCGCAGCTGCGGGTTGAGCGACACCATCTTCAGCACGGCAGAGCCCATAGACAGGATGCAGCGGTTGACATTGGTGCTGCGGGCGTCGATGAAGGCCTCGCCCTCGAACACCTCGGGGAAGTGCTGCATCATGCGCTGGGCTATCATGCGCTGCTGTTTCTTGCCAATGCCGGTCAGGTCGCCCCACCGCCCTTCCGAGTCGTCGATGATAACCTGCAGCTCGTCCTTCACCTGCCGGCCGAGGGCGGTGAGCTTGCCTAAGCTGTCGGCACGGCAGAGCGTCTGGTAGGGCATGTCGTAGGCCTTGCGGTTGCTGAGGTATCGCGAGCCGTGCCGCCCGTAGTGTGATATGTAGAAGGGCCGCTTGCCGGGGGGCGGCGGCGTCAGTGGGGCTGTGGGTTCGCGATAGATGCAGAAGTTGCTGGCCGACAGGTTGCGGTCGCCGGTGATGACGTCGAAGGCACGCTGTGCCGACAGGCGCTGGGGCACGAAGGCACAGAGCACCAGCAGCAGGAGGAACAGGCGACGGCTATTTCTTTTCATAGGATTCCGGTTTTTTCTGGAAAGTCTTTTCATAGGATTCCAGCTTTTTCAGATAATACGCACGGAAGTCGCTCCACTTATAATAAGGTGGCGTGTCGGTGGGCAGCGGCAGGGTGGCCTCGTTCTCGTTGAGCAGCACCTTGAAGCGCACGTCGCGGTCGTGGGGATGGCGGCGGTAGAACACCAGCTGCAGATTGGCAGCCATGGGGAAGATGCGGTAGTTCACCCACCCGTGCTGTTCCAGCTGTTCAAGGTCGCTGATGGTCTGTCCATAACCGTTGACATCGAGCAGACAGAGGAGCGGCAGCAGCACCGTCTCGTGGCCGAAGCGCAGGGTGACGTGGGGCTTCTCGCTGTCGATACAGCGGTCGGCATCGCTGATAATCTGTCGCAGCAGGTTGCTCTGGCTGTAGGGCTGCACGCCACCGTTCACCGGCGCAGCGCCCCACCCTATGTACCAGCGTGCGTTTCCCTTCTGCCATACGCGGTAGAGCTCGTCGGTGGTGAAGAGGTCGTAGAGCGTCACCTCACGACCCAGCTCGGTGTTCTGCATGATGGCGGCCACCAGCAGCAGCTGGGTACTCAGCTCGGCGGCATTGACGTGGTGGCGCACATAGGCCGTGTCGCTGAACAGCGTCTGCATCAGATGGCTGTAGTCGCTGCGACGCTGGGCATAGGCGTCGAGCAGGGCCATGGCGGGCTTGTTGAATTTCAGGTGGGCCATCTCCTTGTCCTGGAAGTTCAGGTACTCCAGGTCGCGGTGGGTGGCGTTGTGGTGTACGTTCAGCTGGGGATTGTTGCGCAGCAGCTGCGCCAGAGCATACTCCATCGAGAGGATGCAACGCCCCATGGCCGTGCTGCGGGCATTGACGTCGGCATGGTCGGCAAACACCTCCGGGAAGCGGTCGTACATGCGCTGGGCTATCGCACGGTGCTGCTCGGCACCCAGCGGCGTGAGGTCGCCCCAGCGGTTCTCGGCATCGTGGCGTATCCGGTCTAAGCGGTGCAGCGCGTCGCGCCCCGTGGCTGTCAGCTTGCCCAGACTGTCGGCGCGGGCAAGTGTGTAGTAGGGGTCATTGTATGTGCTGGGCTTGTTGTGATACCGCGAGCCATGACGGCCATAGTGCGACACGTAGAAAGGTGTCATCCCCTTGGGAGCAGGCGTCAGCATCTGCTGTGCCGGACCGGGATAGGCCATGTAGTTGCTGGCCGAAACCAGGGGGTTCGACCGGATTTCATCATACACGTTCTGCGCATATACTGATGTGAGTAGAACAGTGATAAAATAGGTTAGCAACAATTTTCTTGTCATAATCGATTGCAAATGTAAGAAAAAGTTTGTATATTTGCAAAATAAATGTGCAAAAATTTTGAATTATGGCAAAGAATCTGAATTGGCAAGACGATTATTGGCTGCTTCTGCTGCAATTATATCTGCAGAAACCGGTGGGTGTGAAGGCCACCTACAACCGACTGTTGGTGATGCTGAGCCTGGAGCTGCACATACCGCCACAGGAGCTGAGGTCGCGCATGTGCGAGATTGCCAAGCTCGACACGCCGCGTGTGGAGCGCATCTGGCACGACTATGCCCGCAACCCGCAGCGGCTGAACAGGGCGGTGCGCTTATTGCATGAAATGAAGGGTTTCAACAGCGGCGGCGACTTCTACGAAGGGGTGGCGGTGCAGGAGACCTTCGAGCGCGACTTCCGCCCGATTGGTGCCGACGAACGGCTGACACCCATGATGCTGACCATCATACTGGACCTGTATTTCCAGCTGACACCGCCCACCATGGTCGCAGAGACTCCGGAGGTGAGCAAGCTGGCCAAACAGATGCACACTCCCGTGGAACTGGTCGTGGAGGTGCTGAGGGTGTTCTGCTACTGCGACCCCTATCTGCGACGGCCCAACATGAGCAGCAACCGACTGCTGGCGGCATGCCGACAGACATGGCAGCGCTATGGCAACACCGACCAGCAGCAGCTGAGCCACGATGCAGAGGAGCTAAAGGAATACTTCAGGTAGGTAAAAGCATGGTACGCAGAAAGATTATTTGATTTTTCTTGCCTTTTTCTTTCCGACAAAGATAAAAATCAGTACCTTTGCACCCGCAAACAGAAAAACAGAGAATCACTCAATCGGTAAAATCAGCAAATGCCATGGGGCAGGAACAGATACAAGAGCAAAGACTGGCGCAGCAACAGAAGCTGGCACAGAGCGTGACGCAGCAACAGCTGTTGCAGGCGCAGCTCACCCAGTTGCCCGTGGCACAGCTGCTGGACCGCATCCATGCCGAGATGGACGACAACCCCGCGCTGGAGCTGTCGGCAGAAGACCCGGAATACAGCGACTATGCCGAACCGGCCGACCACGGCGACGACGCACCGGACTATGAAAAGGAGGAGCGGCAGCAGGCACTGGACGACGCCCTTGAGTCGATAGGCCGCGACGACGAGGACTTGCCGGTTTACCAGAACGGACGCTCTAACCAGGAAGAGCACGAGGAGCCGGTCTATGGGTCGTCGCCATCGTTCTACGACTTGCTGAAAGACCAGATGTCCACCGACGAGCTGACGGAAGAGGAGCAGTACGTCATGGAATATCTCATCGGATCGCTCGACGACGACGGACTGCTGCGCAAGCCGTTGGACAGCATCAGCGAAGAGCTGGCCATCTATCATAACATGGACACCAGCGAGCAGCAGGTAGAGCAGGTGCTGCACCGGCTGCAAAGCTACGACCCGGCAGGCATCGGTGCCCGCTCGCTACAGGAGTGTCTGCTGCTGCAGATTCAGCGCCGCGAACCGTCACGACTGAAAGAGCTGATGACCGCGACGGTGGAGCAGTATTTCGACCTCTTCACACGGAAGCGCTGGAAACAGCTGCGCGACGAACTGGAGCTGAGCGAGCTGCAGGCAGAGACGCTGATAAGAGAGCTGCGCAAGCTGAACCCCAAGCCCGGCACATCGCTGGGCGACGTGATGGGGCGGTCGGTACAGCAGATTACCCCAGACTTCATCGTTGACACGCAGGACGACGGAACGGTCACCTTCGTGCTGAACACCGGCGAGCTGCCCGAGCTGCATGTGTCGCAATCGTTTGCCGACACTCTGAAGGAATACCAGCAGCGCAAAGAGACCATGAGCCGCCAGATGAAGGAGGCACTGCTATACACCAAGAAGAAGGTGGATGCCGCAGAGAGCTTCATCGAGGCGCTCCGTATGCGGCAGCACACGCTGACCGTCACCATGCGGGCCATCATACAATGGCAGCACCGCTTCTTCGAAGACGGCGAGGAGTCGTCGCTGCGACCCATGATCCTGAAGGATATTGCAAAGCGCACGGGACTGGACTTATCTACCATCTCGCGCGTCAGCAACTCGAAATATGCACAGACGCGGTGGGGCACCTTCCCCTTGCGCTATTTCTTCAGCGACGCCTACGTGACGGCCGACGGCGAGGAGCACTCCGTCAGGAAGATAAAAGCCACCCTGCGCGACATCATCGATGCAGAAGACAAGCACGCTCCGCTGAGCGACGACGCCCTGCGCGAGCTGATGGCCAAGAAGGGATTCCCCATCGCACGGCGAACCGTGTCAAAATACCGCGAGCAGCTGGGCATACCCATTGCCAGACTGCGCATACAATAAAACCACCCCACAACCACGACGAACTATGATGAGAAGAGAAAAGCAAATCATACTGACGGCACGCATCATGAGCATCATTTTCACGCCGTTCTATCTGCCCATACTCGGGCTGATGATGCTTTTCCTGTTCAGCTACCTCAGCATCTTCCCCTGGGCTTATAAGATAGAGGTGCTGGCACTGGTCTATCTGTTCACCATCCTGATGCCCACGGCCATGATACATTTCTACCGCCGCCACCAGGGGTGGACACTCATCGAGTTAGGCCACCGCGAGCGGCGCATGGTGCCATACGTCATCTCCATCCTGTGCTACTTCGTCTGTGTGTATATCATGGAACGCCTGCACATGCCCCACTTCATGGGGTCTATCGTGGTGGCAGCACTCTTGGTGCAGATGGTGTGCGCACTCATCAACGTATGGTGGAAAATATCCACCCACACGGCAGCCATCGGCGGCGTGGCAGGGGCCGTGTTCATCTTTGCCGAATACTTCGGATTCAACCCCGTATGGTGGCTCAGCCTCATCATCCTGGTAGCGGGCATCGTGGGCAGCAGCCGTATGATTCTGCGACAGCACTCGCTGCCGCAGGTGGTGGCCGGCTTCTGGGTGGGCTTCGCTTGTGCCGCTCTATCCATCCTCTTTGTGTAACCAATTTATCATTTCTAATTTCTCATTTCTAATTTCTAATTCCTAATTCCTCATTTCTCATTTCTAATTTCTCATTCAACATGAAGCCATTAGTAAGCATTATCATGGGCAGCACGTCAGACCTGCCCGTCATGGAAAAAGCCTGCAAGCAACTCAACGAGCTGCAGATACCGTTTGAAGTCAACGCCCTTTCGGCCCACCGCACGCCCGATGCCGTGGAAGCGTTCGCACGCTCGGCCCAAGAGCGCGGACTGAAGGTGATTATTGCCGCCGCCGGCATGGCTGCCGCTCTGCCGGGCGTGATAGCTGCATCGACCACCCTGCCGGTCATCGGCGTGCCCATCAAGGGCATGCTCGACGGACTGGACGCCATGCTTAGCATCATCCAGATGCCACCGGGCATTCCCGTAGCCACCGTCGGTGTCAACGGGGCACAGAATGCCGCCATCCTGGCCGTCGAGATGCTGGCACTTACCGATGACGGCATCGCCCAACGGCTGGCCGACTACAAGCGTGGGCTGAAAGACAAGATAGAGAAAGCCAACCGCGAACTGGCCGAGGTGAAATACGAGTTCAAGACGAATTAATTTGTTGGAAAATATGATTACACGACGCAAGAGCACGGTCTGCCACGTTGGCAACATCGCCATCGGCGGCTCCAACCCCATACGCATCCAGTCGATGGCCACGGTAGATACCAACGACACCGAGGGGTGTGTGGCACAGGCCAAGCGCATCATCGATGCCGGCGGCGAACTGGTACGGTTCACCACCCAGGGCACCCGTGAGGCAGAGAACATGAAGAACATCTCGGCCCGGCTGAAAGCCGACGGCTACGACACGCCGCTGGTGGCCGATGTACACTTCACGGCTCATACCGCCGACGTGGCGGCACAATACTGCGAGAAGGTGCGCATCAACCCCGGCAACTATGTTGACCCGGGCCGCACGTTCAAGCACTTGGAATATACCGACGAAGAGTATGCCGCCGAGCTCGGGAAGATAGAGGCCAAGCTGGTGCCGCTGCTGAACATCTGCAAGGAGCACCATACCGCCATCCGCATCGGTGTGAACCACGGCTCGCTCTCCGACCGCATCATGTCGCGCTATGGCGACACGCCGGCGGGCATCGTGGAGAGCTGCATGGAGTTTCTGCGCATCTGCCGCCGTGAGCAGTTCGACGACGTCGTCATCAGCATCAAGGCATCCAACACGGTGGTGATGGTACAGTCGGTCCGTCTGCTGGTCAAGACGATGGACCGCGAGGACATGCACTATCCGTTGCACCTCGGCGTGACGGAGGCCGGCGAGGGGGAAGACGGGCGCATCAAGTCGGCAGTAGGCATCGGCGCCCTGCTCACCGAGGGCATTGGCGACACCATCCGCGTGTCGCTCAGCGAAGAGCCGGAGTGCGAGATTCCCGTGGCTCGCAAGCTGGTAAACATGATAGACGAATGCACACGGCTGCGCGAGGAAGCAGAGTCGAAGATACACGACGGATGGATTACCCTCCGTTTCGCCGACCACATGGAATGGGAAGACCTGCAGCTGAAATGCGCCATGATAGCCGGTGCGGCACTCATCGACAAAAAGGCCGACAAGCTGTGCATCATCTATGGCTTGACCTTCTCGTTCGTTCCGCAAGAACGGCTGCGCCAGTTGGAGGATGCCATCTTACAGGCAGCGCGTGTAAAGTTCACCAAGACCGAGTATATCTCTTGTCCCGGCTGCGGCCGTACGCTGTATAACCTGCAGGACACCATCGCCCGCATCAAGGCGGCCACCAGCCACCTGGTAGGACTGAAAATCGGCATCATGGGCTGCATCGTCAACGGCCCCGGCGAGATGGCCGATGCCGACTACGGCTACGTCGGTGCCGGCCGCGGCAAGATATCGCTCTACCGCCGCAAGGAGTGCGTCGCCAAGAACATCCCCGAGTCCGACGCCGTCGACCGACTGCTGGAACTCATCAACTCAGACTCCGCCTTCAGAGAGAAACTCCTCATTTAGAAACAGGGATAAGGTTCTTCCGGTAGCACCGGTGCCGGCGGTGCTGCGTCGACTCCAGGTACTGCCACTGCGACAGCACACCCTCGTTCGACTCCATCTGCGGACCGGTCTCGGCCCACTCGAAACGGTAGCGCTGGAACCAGCGGATGAGGTCGTCGAAGATGAGGGCGTTGGCTCCCTTCGCACGGTATTCCGGCAGCACGCCGATGAGCAGCAGGTCGACGATGGGCGTCTTGTGCCACTTCAGCACCTTCAGCAGATGCCACCAGCCGAAGGGCAGGAAGCGACCGTCGCGGGGTTTCTGCATAGCCTCGGAGAACGAGGGGAAGGG
>ODAI011431442.1_pt1 | contig 20514 bp, 13 predicted proteins | sample 1539321 | NCBI WGS metagenome assembly ODAI01 (sample SAMN02144231, study PRJEB22623) | gut metagenome | biome: sheep rumen | host: Ovis aries | place: New Zealand
CAGATGAACGCCCTGTTCTCCGTGTATATGGACCCGCATGCTTCCGTGAAGGACCGGGAACGGCAGCAGAGCGGCTGGGTTGTGCCGTCGATGCCGGACATGAACCTGGACAACCCCTACGTGCTGCGGTATTTCCAGCAGTGGGCCGTGTGGTGGATCGAGTATGCGGGGCTGGACGGCCTCCGCGTGGACACGTACCCTTACAACGAGCCCGAGCCGATGGCCGAGTGGTGCAAGGCGGTGCGGCGGGAGTATCCGAACATGAACATCGTGGGAGGGTGCTGGGACATGAACATCCCGCAGGTGGCTTACTGGCAGGCCGGAAATCCCAACAAGAACGGCTTCGACAGCCATCTTCCCTGCATCATGGACTTCCCGCTCCAGCAGGCGATGCTCCGTGCCCTGACCGAGGACCAGGTGTGGTGGGATGAGGGGATGACCCGGGTGTACAGTGTTCTGGCACAAGATTTCGCCTATAAGGATCTCGACAACCTGATGATCTTCTTCGCCAATCACGACCATGCCCGGACAGGCGATGTGCTCCGGCACGATCCCTCCCGGATGCGGCTGGCGCTTACGCTGCTTGCCACCCTCCGGGGAATCCCGCAACTGTACTACGGCGACGAGATGATGTTCTGCGAACGCCCGGGATTCCATCACGACGGGTCCAAGCGGATCGACTTCCCGGGTGGCTGGGAAGGGGATGAGGCCGACCTGTTCACGGAAGAAGGCCGTGCTGCGGCGGGGTACACATCCGAGGCGGACTATACGGCTGCGGCGGGCCTGCATGACTATGCGCGCGCCCTTTTCCGCTGGCGCAAGGGCTGCCCGGTCATCCACCACGGCAAGACCCTCCATTTCCTTTCCCGGAAGAATGTGGATGACGTGAACTATACCGACAACACCTATGCCTATTTCCGCTATGACGATACGGACGCGGTCTTCGTGTATATCAACAACACGGAGGAGGAACGCACCCTCGACTGGGCCCACTATGACGAGTTCGTCTCCGGCCCCGTCACGGGACGCGACGTCCTCTCCGGCGAGCCGGTCACCCTTTGTGACGGCCTTGCTGTCGGTCCCCGTTCCGCCCTTATCGTTGAATTCAAGCGTGGCGCTCAAACAATTGATTAATATCGTTTTAAGGGGGTATGCCCTGTGTCACGCATCACAAGGCATACCTATTCAGGAGATTGATTATGAATAAGTTAAACGCCACTCTGTTGGTGGCTATCTCAGCGGTGGCTATGGCCTGCGGGACGAAGGCTCCGCAGATGCCCTCCGACGCCGTATCGCTCCGCAGCCCGGACGGACGGCTGGAACTGAAGTTCGCCGTCATGGCGGGCGTCCCCGAATATTCGCTGGATTTTGCGGGACAGGCCGTCGTCCTGCCCTCCCGCCTGGGGTATGAACTGGTCGACCAGGAGAACCTGGACGGTGGATTCACCCTGACCGGGACCGCGTTCAATTCCCTGGACGAGACCTGGGAACCGGTGTGGGGCGAGGAAGCCTCCATCCGCAATCATTACAATGAGCTCCTGGTGGAATTGAAACAGGAAGGGGGCGCCGTGATGCAGGTACGTTTCCGCCTGTATGACGACGGCCTGGGCTTCCGGTACGAGTTCCCGCAGGAGAATGCCTTGACCTACTTCAAGGTCAAGGAGGAATTGACGGAGTTCGCGATGACCGGCGACCACACGGCCTGGTGGATTCCGGGTGACTATGACACGCAGGAATACAACTACACGGAGTCCAGGCTGTCGGAAATCCGCAAGTGGTATGAAAGCATGCGGCTGGGCAATGCATCGGCCGAAGGCTTCTCGGACACCGGCGTCCAGACCGCCCTGCAGATGAAGACCCGGGAAGGCCTGTATGTCAACATCCACGAGGCGGAAGTGGTGGATTATCCCACGACGAACCTGGACCTGGATGACAGGACATTCGTGTTCCGCACCTGGCTTACGCCCGACGCCGAAGGCGTGAAGGGACGCCTGCAGGCCCCCTGCAAGAGTCCCTGGCGTACCGTGATGGTGTGTGAAAAAGCCACGGATGTGCTCTCTTCCCGCCTGATTCTCAACCTCAACGAACCCTGTGCCCTGGAGGACGTATCCTGGATCCATCCGGTCAAGTACATGGGCGTTTGGTGGGAGATGATTACCGGCAAGAGCGAGTGGTCCTATACCTATGACTATCCTTCGGTACAGCTGGGAGTGACCGACTATTCCGCATCCACCCCGCACGGCCGCCACGGCGCCAACAACGGGAATGTCCGCCGGTACATCGACTTTGCCGCGGAGAACGGCTTCGACGCCCTCCTCATCGAAGGCTGGAACGAAGGCTGGGAAGACTGGTTCGGGCATCAGAAAGATGCGGTCTTCGATTTTGTCACCCCGTATCCCGATTTCGACCTGCCGGCTTTGAACGCCTATGCGCACAGCAAGGGCATCCGTCTGGTGATGCATCACGAAACCTCCTCATCGACGGTCAATTACGAGCGCCACATGGAGGAGGCGTATGCGCTGATGAACGCGTACGGGTATGACGCGGTGAAGAGCGGCTATGTGGGCAATATCATCCCTTACGGCGAGCACCACTACAGCCAGCCCCTTATCAACCATTACCTGTTCGCCATCAAGGAAGCGGCGAAGCATCACATCATGGTCAACGCCCACGAGGCCGTGCGTCCCACCGGCCTTTGCCGGACCTGGCCGAACCTGATCGGCAACGAAGCCGCGATGGGCAATGAGTACCGTGCGGGCATCAATCCCGGCCATACCACCATCCTTCCCTTCACGCGTCTCCAGGGCGGTCCGATGGACTACACCCCGGGTATCTTCGAGACCGACATGTCCGTCACCGCTCCCGGCCAGACCGGGAAGATGCGCCATACCCTGTGCAACCAGCTGGGCCTGTACGTGACCTTCTATTCGCCGCTTCAGATGGCGGCCGACCTGCCGGAGAACTACGCCCGCTTCATGGACGCCTTCCAGTTCATCAAGGACGTGGCGGTCGACTGGGACAAGACCGTGTATCTGGAGGCGGAGCCGGGCGCATACATCGTGACGGCCCGCCATCCGAGGATGTCCACGCTGGATTCCGGCCGGCTCTCCGGGCACTCCAGCGTGTGGGAATTCGTCCATCCGGACGGCCAGGCGCATGACGTCTGGTATGTGGGCGGCATCACCGACGAGAACGCCCGCGAAGTGTCGGTCAGCCTCGACTTCCTGACTCCCGGTCAGCCGTACGAGGCCACCATCTATGCCGATGCCCCGGATGCGGATTTCGAGACCAATCCGCAAGCCTACACCATTACCAGACAAACGGTTACCTCGACTTCCGTCCTGGATCTCAAGATGGCCCGCTCCGGCGGTTTCGCCATCTCCCTCCGCGCGCAATAGCGGCGAAGCCGTTCTATCATTGACGGTAAAAGAAAGACACAGGGTTCGGGCGACTTTTTTTCGGAGCCCGAACCCTGTGTCTTTCTTTTATTCCCCGGAAAAGTGGAGATAACCTTTACCGGATGCGATCCTTGAAAAACTTCATGTACTTGCTGTTCCAGTCGCCGGGGATCTGGTGGGAGAGTTGCGGGTAGTAGAACATCTGCTTGTCTTCGACGGTCAGGTTGTTGTACGGGGCCGTGTTGGTGTGCGGCGGGCAGGTTCCGTCCTGCAGGCCGCTGCACGCGATGACGGAGCAGGTGATGCGTGTGGCGAGGTTCTTCGTGTCGAAGTAGGACAGGAAGGTGTACATTTCCGCGTCGGTCATCGAGCCCTGGTTCTTCCTGGCTACGTTCGCGGGCCAGTCCACGATGCTGAAATAGTCCGGGAAGTCGCCGAGGAAGGCCACGCAGGGGGCGATGGCCCGGAGCGGATAGGGACTCAAGGCGGCAGCCGCATAGGAGAAAGCACCGCCCTGGCTGGAGCCTTCGGCGAAGACATTGTCCATGTCGCTGGTCTGTCGCGTCGCCATGAAGCGGACGGCCTGGACGCAGTCCATGAAGGCGCCGCGGTAGTAGTAGCCGTCGCGGTCGCCGAATTGGAAGGCGAACCAGTCTCCGTAGGTATTCACGAAATCCTTCTCCACGCCGTCCTTCCGCTGGGCGGCCGTCCGGTTGTTGATGATCTGCCCGCGGGTGGACAGGTAGAACTCGGCGAACTCCGCCTTGGAACCGCCGGAGGGGCAGTCCAGTTTACCACCGGGTTTGAGGTCGTCGTAGCCGAAATAATGGATGAGGACGGGGTGTTTCTGTCCGTCCTGCGGCTCCAGGTAGTAGCCGTGGATGAGGACGGGGTTACCTTCCAGGCCATCCGGAATCGACTGCATCTCAACGAGGTACACTTTCACCGCACTGGAGCTCCGGTTCGGAAGCTCGGTGAGGGTTGCGTTCATTTCCACGTTTTCGAGCTGAGTGAGGGTCGCATCCCAGAAGGTGTCGAAGTCGGCCTGCTTGTCGGGCGCTGAGACGATCTTTTCGGGCGATACGCCGAAGTTGAACATCCGGGCAGACCGGTTGTTGACATAGCAGGAAGCCTTGTAGAAGCCCGGCGCCAGTTCCTCGGGAACGTCCATGTCAATGTCCATCGACCCCTTGGCGGGCACCTCCGCCGCCTGGGTGAAAGTGGTCACTTCCTTCTTCGTGTCGGTGGCGATCCGGACCTTCACTTCCGCTTTCGCGGCGACCGGATTCGGATTCTCCACGCTGATGGTAAGCGTAGGCCTGCCGGAGAAAACCCAGTTGTCCTTCACGGGCACGGAGAGCTTGAGGTCCTCCAGTTCAACGGGATCCGGCTCCTTTTCGGGCTCGGGCTTGTTGCACCCTGCCATAACGGCCGTCGCGATGGCGGCGGCCGTAAGGAGGCAATTCAGTTTCCGGAACATGGTCATTCCGCTTTGGCAAAGGTCAGCCCCTGGATCTTGTTCCATTCTCCACGGGTGAAGTCCGGCATCACGACCGGCATGCTGCCGTGGTTGATGGAAACCTCGGTCAGTTCCACGAGGGAGCTCCATTCGGCGGCGTCATACACATCCTGGTCCAGCGGCAGGCCGTGCTTGAGGCAGTAGATGAGCCGGTAGTCCATGATGAAGTCCATTCCGCCGTGGCCGCCCACTTCGCGGGCCTTTTCCTCCAACTCCTTGATGATGGGGTGCTTGTACTGCTCCATGACGGCGTCTCGGTCGGCATCGGACATGTACTCTTCGGCATCCAGGTCGTCGTAGGCGACGGGTGCCTTCACCAGGTCGGAACCCAGGGCGAGGCCTTCGTTGGGATACTTGTTCGCGAATCCCTTGGTGCCCGTCACCTGGTACATCCGGTTGTAGGGACGGGGGGTCACCACGTTGTGCTCCACGAGGAGGGATTTGCCGTTATGGGTACGGATGAGGGTGGAGGTGTTGTCGCCATTGGCGTATTTCGCCACGGCGCCCTTGCCGTAGCGCTTGTCCGCTATTTCCTGGCCGGCGAAGGCGTCCGTGTCCATCGACACCAGGATTTCCATCCTGTCGCCGCGGTGGATGTTGAGGTCCTGGCAGATGGGGCCGATGCCGTGCGTGGGATACACGTCGCCGTGGTGGTCCTTGTTGTAGGTCATCCGCCAGTCTCCCTGGTACTGGTCCCAATAGGGCTCCAGGTTGTGGCAGTAGGAACCTTCCACGTGGACGACCTCGCCGAACAGGCCCTGCTGGATCATGTTCAGGCAGGTGAGCTCGAAGAAATCGTAGCAGCAGTTCTCCAGCATCATGCAGTGCCTGCGTGTGCGCTCGGAGGTGTTCACCAGGTCCCAGCACTCCTTGATGGAGGTGGCGGCGGGAACTTCGATGGCGACATGCTTCCCATGCTCCATCGCATAGACGGCGATGGGCGTGTGGAGCTGCCAGGGAACGGCCAGGTACACGAGGTCGATGTCGTCCCGTTCGCAAAGCTGCTTGTAGCCTTCTTCTCCGCTGTACTCATACTGGGCGCGGGGGGCTCCCAGCTCTTCCAGGATCTTCTGCGCATTCTCCACGCGGTCGGGCATCAGGTCGCAGAGGGCGACGATGGTGGCGTCCTCGATGAAGGGGAAGCGGCGGACGGCACCTGTGCCGCGGTCGCCCAGGCCGACGAGACCTACCCGGACGTGCTCGATGGGCTCGGCGGCGAAGCCCAGCATGGACTGCTGGTCCGCCGGACGGGCAGGCGTGTTGTAGACGATCTGGTTGTCTTTGATGGTGTAGCCGTACTCGTCCTTCTGGGCGCAGGAGAGGGCTACGGCGGCGAGGGCCGCCAGGACTAAGACTTTTTTCATATCCGATATTCTATTCAAGCATCATGTTGCGGAAGTCATCGATGTCCTTCTGGCTGACACCGGCGACGTTCAGGAGGTAATTCTCGACGCCCTGGGCGAAGGTTCCCTCTCCGGCGAGCTCCCAGAAGTAGGGAACCACGTCGCTGTACACCCATTCCATGCGGGTGTTCTTGAACAGGGGCTTGGTGTTGCTCTTCTTGTCGGAGGAGGAGACGCTGTAGCCGACAGGGGCGAAATAGGTCAGTTCGTATTCCTTGGCGATGTCTCCCTCGCGCACGCCCAGCAGGCCCATCAGCAGGATGCTCAGGGTGCCGGTGCGGTCACGGCCCAGGGAGCAGTGGAAATGGACCGGCTTGCCCTGGCGCAGGCAGTTCACCACAAATTCGAAGCACTCCTTCGTCTTTTCCTTGTCGGAGACGAGCATCGCCTTACCGCCCTGTTCGATGACGGGCGAGCAGTGGAGGAGGCCTTCGACCGCTGGCTCGTGGATCACGTCGGAATTGCCGCGGAGATCCAGCTCGGCGCCGATGCCCTCGAACAGGACTTCTTTCTGGCCCTGCTCGTTGAGCGGATACGGGGTCCATTTCTCGTTGAGGCGGCCGCCGCGGTATACCATGCGGTACTTGACTGTCTTGCCGTCCAGCGTCTTCCAGCCGCCCAGGTCACGGCAGTTGCGCGCGCCTTCGCCCTTGAGGGTGACGCCTTTCTTTTTCTGGATGTTGCCGGAGAAGAAGCACTGATGGATGGAACCGGTCGTGCTGAAGTTGCCCTCGGTGAGGACCTTTCCGCTGGCGGTGGTCACCTTGTAGGTATACTCGTCGCCAGGGACCAGGTTGGTGATGTTCACATAGCGGGATCCCTCCGCGATTTCCAGGTCGCCGGACCAGCCGAGCTTGTCTTCCATGTGGAGTTTCATCGTGCCGGACTCCATGTCCTCTTCCTTCCAGCGGAGGCTGTAGGATTCGGGCTTGTCGCCGTCGGGCCAGTCGGTTTCCCAGTTGTCCCAGGTGAGGTTCACGCCGTCGAAACCACCGTAGTAGTCGAAGATCTTGGTGTATTCCTTATAGGTCTTGTCCTCGTAGGTCACCTCGGTGAGGAACTTTTCCACCAGCGGGCTGTTGGCCAGGACCTTGTCGCCGCTCTTGAGTTCCTTGGCCGCGCCGGCCATGGGATCGCCGGCCTGGACGACGGAGATGTTCTTCTCCGCGCCGACGGCGGAGATGACGATATAGGTGGACCGTTTCTTCTGGTTCGGATTCTGTCCGTAGTTGAACGTGACGGTGACGGGAGACTTGGAAGCCTTGCCGCTGGCCGGGGTCACGGTCAGCCAGGAATCGTCCGGTGCCGCCGTCCAATCGACATTGGACGTGAAGGACAGCGTGCCGGATCCCTCTTCGCAGCCGACGTTGAATTCACTTTCGCCGGAGATGACGATTTCGGCTTTTACTTCCGGTTCGGGATCGGGCTCCGTTTTTTGGGGATTGTCCTTGCTCCCGCAGAATGCGAGCAGGGGAAGGAGGAGCGTCAAGGCCCAGCATTTCTTGTTCATGGCTATGCGGTGTTTTGTCGTTTATTCAAGCATCAGGGAGCAGAAATCGAGGATGGTCTTCTCGTCCACGCCAATGGAAACCAGGTACTTGATCACACCCTGGGCAAAGGTCTCACCCTCGCCCACGAAGTTGTTCCAGATGTAGTTGGCGGCGCCTTTGTAGTCCGCCCGGCGTGTCATTTTCGTCGTCTCGCCGCCGGAGGTGGCCCACTCGAAGGGGGCGAACTGGGTGAGTTCGTATTCCTTGGAGATGTCCCCTTCATTCACGCCCAGGACGCCCAGCAGCAGCATCGTGAGGGTGCCGGTGCGGTCGCGGCCCAGGGAGCAGTGATAGTAGACGGGCTTGTTGTCCTTCACGCACTGGGCGACATATTCGAAGCACTGCTTCACCTTGGCGCCGTCGTCCCGCAGCATCTGGGTGTAACCTTCCTCGATGACGGGAGCGCAGAAGTCCATGTAGTCCACGGTCGGACCGCTCAGCACATCGCTCTTTCCGCGCAGGTCCAGCTGGGCCAGGATGCCCTGGGCCTTCAGGTCTTCCTTGCCCCGCTTGCTGGTGAGGGTGCTGGGCTGCAGCCGGCCGCCCCGGTAGATCATCCGGTACTTCACGGTCTTGCCGCGGGCAGCCTTCCAGCCGCCCAGGTCGCGCGCGTTACGCACGTTTGCCTTGAATAGGACCTGATACACCAGGCCCTTGGTGTCGAACTCACCGGAAGTCACCGTCTTGCCGCCCGCGCCTGTCACCTCATAATGATAATGGGCGTTCGGACGGAGGTTGATGATGTTCACATAGTATTCGCCGCTTTCGACGGTCATTTCGCGGCTCCAGCCGTCATCCTCCCAGAGTTTCACGGTCTTGTCGCCTTCCGCGTCGGCCTTCGTCCAGCGGATGGAGTACTCCTGCGGCTTGTCCGCGTTGCCGGGGGCCGTGGGGGCGTATTTCTCGTCCAGGATGTGCGTCTCGCTGTAATCCCGTTCGGGATAGGTTACGTCTTCCAGGAATGCCTGCACCCGCTCGTTGGTCACGAGGATGAGGTCTCCGTCTTTCACCTCGGTGGCTGCATCGGCAAAGGGGTCCTCTTCGACGGGATCCACCGGTCCCGGTTCGGGCTTCTCGGTGGGATCATCCTCGATCGGGTCCGGGTTTTTCTTGTCGCAATAAGTGAGCAGCGGCAACAGCAGCAACAGGGCAAGCAGTTTTCTCGTTTTCATGGTCGCGTATGTTTTACTGTTTTCCTATTATCTGTTTACAGGGCGATCTCCTGTCCGAAGCGCTCCTTGCACACCTTCCGGACGTCCTCCAGGGAGGTGAAGGCTCCGGTTCCGCCCGCGGCGGTGGTGTTCACCGCACCCGTGAGGTTGCCGGTCGTCTGGCAGACTTCGGCCGGGAGTCCCTTCACGAAGGCACTGATGAAGCCGGCGTTGAAACTGTCGCCTGCACCGATGGAATCCACGACGTCCTTGTTCAGGAAAGCGGGAAGAAGTTTCCGGGAACCGTCCTTCTTCACCAGCAGGGAGCCCTTGGAACCGCATTTCACCAGCATGATTCCGCCCAGGTAGGGGAGCACTTCGGCGATGGCGCCGTCCAGCGTGTCCTTGCCGGTAAGCGCACACAGCTCTTTCTCGTTGGGCATGAAAACCGTGACCTTGGGCAGCACCCCGGGATAGTCCAGCGCCCATTTCTCCATCGGGTCCCACTGGGTGTCCAGCGACACCGTGCAGCCTTTCTCCGCGGCCAGGTCCAGCACCTGGTGGATGTCCCGCAGCAAAGCGCTCTGCATGAACAGGGAGGAGAGGTGGATGTGCCGGGAGAGGTCGAAGACGCTTTTGTCGATGTCCCCGAAGCCCATCACGTCCATGGAACCCTGATAGGTGAGGTTCGCGCGGTCTTCCCCGTAATTCATGCAGATGGTGGCGCCGGTGGGGGTGTCTCCCTCGCCGATGAACTGCGTGGCGACGCCCTTGGCCTGAAGGGAGGTGCGCACGAGCTCCCCGAAGGAATCCCGGCCGACCAGGCCCACGAAGCAGACCTTGCTCCCCAGGGCGGCCGCATTGGCGGCAAAGATGGCCGTGGAACTGCCGAGGGTGACCGTCATGTTCCTGCAGAATTTTTCCTTGCCGATCTCCGGCTCCGATTCGATGCCGTTCAGGATGATGTCCACGTTGAGTTCGCCGATGGCCGCAATGTCGTACTTTTTCATGCTATGTGGTTTTTATGATGCGAAGATGCAAAAAAAAAAGGAAAAGATTTCACTTGGTTTCGATTTGTGGGTAAAAAAAGTATTTCGTTTTGTTTCGTATAAAAAAATCCTTATCTTTGCCATCAGTACTAAAACCAATTGCTATCTCCATGGACATCTTTGATTCTGCCCAAGGCCGACGTTCCGCCATCCTTCAGCTCCTGAAGGACGATTCTTCCGTCAATGTCACCGAACTCAGCAAACGTTTCGGCGTTTCGGAAGTGACCATCCGAAAAGACCTTCGCATCCTGAAAGAAAGGAAACTGCTGGTACGTGTCCACGGGGGCGCCATCCTCGGAGCGTCCCCTGTCAGCGAAGAGGTGGAAGAGCGGCACGTGAATTTCAAGAAATTGGTGAACGCGCGCGAGAAGGAGGCGATCGGCCGTGCTGCGGCCGCCCATATCAAGAACGGGGACACCATCCTCGTCGACTCCGGGTCCACTGCCCTGGAAGTGGTCAAGAACCTGCATCGGTTCGACGATCTCACCATCATTACGAACTCCATCGTCGCCATGATGGAAGCCTTGAAATACAAGCGCTTCAAGGTTATTCTCCTGGGCGGTTCGGTGCGGGAGAGCAGCCTCTCCATCGTCGGGCCGCTGGCGGAGAGCAACCTCAAGCTTTTCTACTGCGACAAGCTCTTCCTGGGTGTGGACAGCTTTTCGGTGGAGACCGGCCTTTCCACCCCCAGCGTGGAGGAGGCCAGTACGAACCAGGTGATGATTTCCCGTGCCCGGGAAGTCATTGCCGTATTCGATTCATCCAAGGTGAACAAGCGAGCCCTCGCCTTTATCGCGGAGACCCGGAAAATCCATACGATCATTACGGACAATAACCTGCCCGCCAATGTGAAACGGCAGTTGAAGGCCATGAAGATCAATGTTGAAACGGTAGTCGTGTAAAATAATCGAAACGTACTGAAACGTTTTTAAAATATTATCAACATATTGAAACAGAGCTCGTTATACTATTTCGGGCTCTGTTTCGTTTTTTTCAATTCAAAATTTCAAAACACAAAACGAAACATTTTGCGGGATGTTTTATACATTTGCAAAGCTAGATACTATGCCGATGACACACGATTATAACACTTACAAGGAGATCCTTCAGCAGCCGAAGATGTGGCTGAAGACCCTGGATTATGTCCGTGCGCGCAAGCGGGAGATCAGGGAATTCACTGCGAAATATCTTCAGGAAGGCTATGAGATCGTCCTGGCGGGCGCCGGCACGTCGGCCTACATCGGCGACGCCCTGGAACCCGCCCTGTACACGACCGGCTTCAAAGGCGCACGCGCCATCGCCACCACCGATATCATCACCAATCCGCAGATGTTCTTTGACGGCGGCAGCCGGGTGCTGCTGGTGTCGTTCGCCCGTTCCGGCAACAGCCCGGAGAGCGTGGGCGCCATCAAGGCCGTAGAGAAGACCGCCGGAAAGGTGGCCCATATCTTCATCACCTGCAACAAGGACGGCCAGTTGGCCAGGACCCAGGGGGACAATATCCTTTGCCTTCTCCTCCCGCCGGAGACCAACGACCTGTCCCTGGCGATGACCAGCAGCTATTCCACCATGCTGCTGTGCTGTTCGATGGTCGCCAACATCGACCGGATCGAGGAGGATGCCCCCCTGATCAAGGAGGTGGCTTCCTGCGTGGAAAAGGCCATGTACAAGTACGAGCCGGCCATAGAGCGGCTGGCTTCCCGGAAATTCAACCGTGCGATCTTCCTGGGCTCCGGTCCCTTGAAGGGCGTGGCCGAAGAATGCCGGCTCAAGCTGCAGGAACTCACCGACGGCGCCGTCATGTGTGCCTTCGACTCCTTCCTGGGCTTCCGCCACGGTCCCAAGGCCGTCGTGAAGGAGGACTCCCTGCTGGTATATCTGGTCTCCCCGAATCCGGCCGTCCGCCGCTACGAACTGGACCTTATCCGCCAGGTCAAGGCCAACAACCGGGTGGAAGGAGTCCTGGTGGCCTGTTTCGAGAAACCCGAACTGGAAGAGGACAGCTACGACCTCTGTGTGGAAACCGGCATCACGCCCTCCATGCCCCCCTGCTACGGGTGCGTGAGCTATGCGTTCGTGGGCCAGATGCTGGGATTGTTCAAATCGATTGACAAGGGGCTCTGCCCCGATACCCCTTCCGTGTCCGGAAACATTTCCCGCGTGGTGAAAGGCGTGACCTTATATATTTAGAACTATGGCAAAAACTGAGAATCTTCTTCACCGCATCGACCAGCTGGAGCGTGAGACGGGTGTCCGCCGCACGATCTTCGCGGCCTGCCCCAACTCCCCGTCCGTCATCCGCGCCTCCCTGCGCGCCGCCAAGCGCAACAACGCGCCCATCTACTTCGCGGCCACCCTCAACCAGGTGGACTGCGACGGCGGTTATACCGGGATGACCCAGGAGCAGTTCACGCGGCTGGTCCGTTTTGAAACCGAGCGGGTCCATTTTACCGGCCCCGTCATCATCGCCATCGACCACGGCGGACCCTGGCTCAAGGACCGGCAGCGTACGGAGAAATGGTCCGTGAAAGATGCGATGGACGGAGTGAAGAAGTCCTTCGAGGCGGCCGTCCTCGCCGGATATGACCTGATCCACGTGGATCCCACGGTGGACATCAACGTCCCCAAGGGAGAGATCATCGACATCCATCTGGTGGCTGCCCGTACCGTCGAGCTGATCGACCATGTGGAGCGTTTCCGCAAGGAAAAGGGCCTTCCTCCCATCTCCTACGAAGTGGGTACGGAAGAAGTCCACGGCGGCCTCGCGGACGAAACGACTTTCGACACTTTCATCCATGATTTGAAAATAGGGTTGGTAAACGTTGGTTTGGCGGATGTGTGGCCCTGCTTCATCGTCGGGAAAGTGGGCACCGACCTGGATACGACGGTGTTTGACGGTGAAGTGGCGAAGCGGCTGACATCCAAGGTACGTCCTCTGGGTAGCTACATCAAGGGTCATTATACCGATGATGTAGCTAACCCTGAGGAGTATCCTCTCTGCGGCATGGGCGCCGCCAACGTGGGTCCCGAATTCACGATGAGCGAGTATCGCGCCCTCTGCGAACTGGAGGAAGTGGAGAAGGGACTCGATGCGGAAGGCCGGATCGCCGTCCCGTCCCGGATGAAGGAAACCCTGCTGGAAGCTGTCCACGCTTCCCATCGCTGGGAAAAGTGGCTCCATGAGGATGAGCAGGGAAAGGACCTTCACGAGCTCACGCCGGAGCGTCAGGACTGGATCGTCGCGACCTGCTGCCGCTATATCTGGCAGCAGCCGAAACCCCTCTCCGCCCGCGGCTTCCTGTATGACAACCTGAAGCGGGTCGGCATCGACGCGGAAGAGGTGGTCCTGGGCCGGATCGAACGCGACATGGACAAGTACTTCCGGGCCTTTAACCTCATCGGTTTGAACGATCTGTTATAGGCTTCGGCAACGATAGCGTCAATATTTTTCATCTTATATAGTTAATAACCAATAGATCTCGCCATGAGAAAAATCTATTCCTACCTGCTTGCGGTAATGGCGGCCATCGCGCTGGCCATCCCTGCAACGGCCCAGAACGTCACCGTCTCGGGCCAGGTTACGGACGCCACGGACGGCCAGCCCCTCATCGGGGCGGGTGTCATGCTCTCCGGCGGAAACGGAACCATCACCGATTACGACGGTAAGTTCGTGATCACGGCGCCTGCGAACGCGACGATCACGTTCACTTCCCTGGGCTATGTCAGCGTGACGGAAGCCATCAACGGCCGTACTGTCATCAACGTAGCCCTCAGTCCCGACACCGAGGCCCTCGACGAAGTCGTGGTCCTGGGTTACACTACCCAGAAGAAAGCGGAACTTTCCAGCGCCGTCGTCTCGATGAGCGGTGAGAAGCTCCGTGACGTAAGCACCAACGACGTGGGTAACATGCTGCAAGGCAAGGTGGCCGGCGTCGTCGTGATGAACGGCTCCGGCCAGCCTGGTGACAATGCCGACATCCGCATCCGCGGTACCGGTTCCATCACCGCGGGCGCAGGCCCGCTGTATGTGGTGGACGGCGTTGCCGGCGGTTCCTTCAACCCCAACGACATCGAGACCATCACCGTCCTGAAGGACGCTTCCGCCACCGCCCTGTACGGTGCGGCTGCTTCCGGCGGTGTCATCGTGGTTACCACCAAGAGCGGTTCGGCCGACAATACCACCGTGGAATTCAAGGCCAACGGCGGTATCAAGAAGGCCCTGATGGGCACCTTCCGCCCGATGAACTCCAAGGAACTCTACAACTATGCGAAGGGCATGTTCTCCTCGACCCTGTTCGACCTCACCTATCCCGAGAGCCTGCTGGAGCAGGACTTTGACTGGGTGAACAACAACTTCAAGCTGGGCATGGTGCAGGACTACTACGCTTCCGCTTCCGGCAAGGCTGGCAAGGTCAACTACTTCGTGAGTGCCGACCACTACAATGAGAAGGGTACCCTCATCAACACCAACTTCAAGAAGACTTCCGCCCGCATGAACCTGTCGGTTCCGCTCGCAGACCGTCTCACCATGTCGGTGCGCCTCAACTATGCGAAGTCCTACGACCAGGGCACTTCTTCCTGGCGTACCCTGGAGTATTCCTACTATGCCATGCCTTGGGACGTCCCTTACGTGATGGAGCAGGACGAGAACGGCAAGTGGCACTCCACCGGAGAATATATCTTCATGGACGGCAAATCCCGTTCCGACGGTTACGGCGGCGGTACCTGGTGGACCCAGAACCCCTCCAACGTGCTGCACAGCGAAAGCTACAACTACTCCAAGGGACACGGTGAAAGCCTGACCGGCGACCTCCAGTTCGTCTGGAACGTGACCGACTGGCTCACCCTCACTTCCATGAACCGCTACGATACTTCCCACTCCTTCTACGAGTACTACGTCGACCCCCGCACCTATGACGGTATGGGCACCGGCGGCAGCCTCGAGAACAGCGACGGCGAATGGACCGGCTGGGGAACCACCGACCTCGCGAAGTTCCACAAGACCTTCGGCGACCACGACGTGAACGCCACCGTGGGCTGGGAATACGGCGAAGGCTATTCCCGTGACATGGGTGCCGCCGGTATCCAGTTCCCGATCGGCCAGCGCTCCCTCTCCAACACCGTGATGAGCAGCGTGAGCGGCCGTGACTACCACTCCCGTTCCTGGGCGTGGCTCGCCCAGGCGCAGTATTCCTACATGGGCAAGTACGTCGTCACCGCATCCATCCGTTATGACGAGAGCTACAAGTTCGGCCCCAACAACCGCGGCGGTTACTTCCCGGGCGCTTCCGCTGCCTGGATCATCTCCAAGGAGAACTTCATGAAGAACAGCCCGCTGACCTTCCTCAAACTCCGCGCGGGTTACGGCAAGACCGGCAACGACAACATCCCGGCCTTCTCCTATCAGGACACCTTCTCCCTCAGCGGCCAGTACAACGGCTCCAAGACCGCCATCCTGGAGCGCATGGCCAATCCGAACCTCGGCTGGGAAGAGGCTTACATGACCAGCATCGGCCTGGACGCCACCCTCCTGAAGAACTGGAACTTCACGATCGACCTCTATAACACCATCAACACCAAGATCCTCCTGGAATCCCCGATGTCCCCGTCCACCGGTTTCTTCGCCGTCATGGACAACGTGGGCACCGTGCGCAACAGGGGTATCGAATTCGCCACGGACGGCGACATCTTCAACCGGAAGAACTTCGGCTGGAACATCGGCCTCAACCTGGGTCTCAACCAGAACCGCGTGGTCGAGCTTCCGGGCCACGCCGACATCGTGATGAACCGCGGCGACGTCAACCAGGTCATCCGCGAGGGTGAGGACGTGTACTCCTGGTACATGCCCAAGTGGCTGGGCGTCGACCCCGAGAACGGCCTTCCGATGTGGGAGACCTTCGTTCCCGACCTGGACGAGTCCGGCAACCCGGTCTTCTACATCGACGAGAACGGCAACACGCAGGCCAAGATGAAGTCCGCCGTGACCAACAAGCTCGCCGAAGCCACCCAGCAGCTGGTGGGCAAGGCCTCCCCGATGTTCAGCGGCGGTATCAACACCAGCATCCGTTTCTGGAACTTCACCCTCAGCGCCAACGGCAACTTCGTCTTCGGCAACCAGATCTACAACAAGAACCGTGAGCAGATGGACTCCGACGGTGCCTACACCGGCCTCAACCAGATGTCCATCAAGAACGGCCTCGGCTGGAAGCGCTGGAAGAAGGAAGGCGACATCGCCACCCACCCTGCGCTGGTGGCCGCCCGTGCCGACGGTTCCAACGGTACTTCCTCCCGTTACCTGGAGGACGGCAGCTTCTTCCGTCTCCGTAACGTGACCCTGTCTTACAACCTGCCGCAGACCTTCCTCCAGAAAGTGAAGATGTCCGGTGCCCGCATCTATGTCGCGGCGGACAATATCTTCACCCTGTCCCGGTTCTCCGGCATGGACCCGGAGGTCCGCCTGGACGGCGACACCTACCACCACGCCGGTCTGTACTCCAGCAACTATCCGGTTCCGCTGTCGGTCGTGCTCGGTATTGACGTCAAATTCTAAAAAGAGATCGCCATTATGAAAAAGATAATCGCTTTCGTAACCATCGTGCTTGCGGCCCTCGCCCTGGCGTCCTGCAACATGGATTTCTATTCTTCGGATTCCATGACCTCCGCCCAGCTGGCTGAGAACCCTTCTTCGGCGGTCTACACCACCGACGGCATCTACACCCTGTTCAAGGACCGTATCGCCTACAAGGGCCAGAGCGGCGGTGAGAGCGGCAACTACTATATCCGCCACTACTTCCAGCTCGCCGAACTCCGGGGCAACAACGTGACGGTTTCCGGCAAGTCCGAGGACCCGTTCACCGAGGCCTACATGTACAGCGAGGATCCCACCCACAAGAACATCTACTACACCTGGTGGATGGCCTACAAGATCATCAACGCGGCGAACTCCAACATCGACGCCATCGTTCCGGGCGCATCGGCCCTGAGCGACCACCTGCTCGGTGAGAACTACTTCTTCCGCGCCCTCCTGCATTTCCAGCTCGTGAACCTCTTCGCCATGCCGTATGCGCAGGGCCGTGACAACCCGGGCGTCGTGCTGCGCCAGGACCTGGATATCTCCACCACCAAGCGCGCCACCGTGGGAGAGGTGTACGACGCTGTCGTCGCCGACCTCCTCGAGGCAAAGAAGTATCTCGCGAACGGCGAGAGTGAGCGCATCAAGGGTGGCACCAAGGCCTATGTGAGCCTGGACGCCGCCACCGCCCTCCTGTCCCGCGTGTACCTGTATATGGGAGAGAACGAGAAGTGCATCGAGCAGTGCGACGAGCTTCTTGCCCATGCCCCTTCCTCCGTCACTTCCGGCTACGACTTCGCGGACTATCCCACGCACACCTACGACAGCCCGGAGACCATCTGGTGCATCCGTCTGGACCAGAATGACGACTGGGCCGGTGAGCACGCCGAGGCCTCCATCGCCTCCATGTACATCAAGGACGGCAACGGCTGGGGCGAGCACTACTGGAACGAGAACCTCATCGACAACTTCCGCCGCTATCCCGAGGACAAGCGATTCGCCGCTTACTTCAGCATGCCGGAGTACAAGGGCCAGGGCTATGCGACGACCGACAAGGTGACGGTGGTCTTCCCCATCAAGTCCGACGAAAAGAGCAACTCCTGTTCCGACGACTTCGCATTCGACTGCACCCAGAAGGCCGACGGCAGCGTGACCTTCATCTACCAGGGCAAGCCTTACACGGCCAAACCCACCATCGTGAACACCTACACCGAGTACTACGTCGAGGATGCCGGCTTCCCGGGCATCAAGACCGACGGCAAGGCCCGCGTCTACGTCCGTCCGAACTTCACCCGCGGCAAGGGCGTCCGTTTCAACATGGGCGGTAGCTACGCGATCTACTATTGTTCCAAGTTCAGCTATCAGGACGGTCTGCCGATGATGACCTCGCCGGTGTTCCTCCGCTGGGGCGAAGTGGTCCTGAACCGCGCCGAGGCCTATGCCAAGACCGGAAAGGACAGCCAGGCCCTGGAAGACGTGAACACCATCCGCAGGCGTGCCGGCCTCACCGGCGACGCCCTGATGACCACCTCCAACATCAAGGAGCGCGGCTATGACTCCGCCCTGTCCTGCGTGCTGGACGAGCGTCGCCGCGAGCTCTGCTACGAGGGCCACAGCGCTTTCGACTCCTTCCGCAACAACCTGCCGCTGGACCGCCGTTTCGTGGGCTGCCACGACTGGGAAGTCATCCAGCCGAACGATCCGCGCATCGCGCTGCTCCTCCCCCTGGACGAGATCAACTCCAGCGGTATCGAACAGAACAGGCATTAGAGACTGAAACCAACCGAAATAGTTTAACCCTAAAATTTCAAAAAACATGAAAAAGATTCTTTCTTTCCTGGCGATGACGGCGTCGATCCTCGCGATTTCCGTCTCCTGCAGCAAGCCCAATGACGACGAGGATGAGGATGATGGCGGCAAGAAGGAGGAGTATGTCGCTCCCATCAAGGTGGACGGCGATTTCTCCGACTGGGCCAAGCTGAGCTCCGTCGCCGAGGCCAAGTGCGACCCTGAGGCCACGAAGACGGCCCTCAAGCTCGTGAAGGTGTACGCCGACCCGGTGTACGTGTTTGTCTACTTCGAGTGGGACAAGGACCAGATCTCCCACGAGCCCGATGTGGAGCACGTTCCTTTCCACTGCTACCTCAACACGGACGGTGACGCCTCCACCGGCGGTTACGGTGATGAGTTCTCCGATGCTGCCAGCGAACTCCTTTTCGAAGGCTTCATCTATCCTGACGGCGCCAAGGTCGGTTCTTACGAGCCCGGCGTGCACGAGTGGACCGGTGAGACGAACGGTACTGGCTGGGAATGGACTGACCTTGGCGAGTTCAACGGCCTCTGTTCCGGCGCCGGCATCGAGGGCAAGTACGAGTTCCAGATCGCCCGTGAACTTCTCCCGAAGAAGCTCGCCGACAACTTCTCCATCGGCTTCGACATCCAGCAGGGCTGGGAGTCCGTGGGTATCCTTCCGAACTCCCACGTTACCGACGATAACCCTGGCGGCCTCGCTCCTTCCCTCCAGGTCAAGACTGTGAAGTAGTAACCGAATCCCTGTAACCTGGCCATGGGCGGGTCTCCGCAAACCCGGGGTTCCCGCCCATGCCTTTTAACCCGAAATCCGAGAAATCCATGATCAGAAACATTTTTACCTGGGGGACGTTCCTGCTCCTGACCCTCGCCTGCGGCAAGGGGCCCGACGATCAGATCGCCGGCATGGAGGCTGTTGCCTACAAGGCTTCCGAGGAAGTCATCCCCAATCCCGAACGCGGTTTTTACACGCCCCAGGAAATCCGCAATGCCTCCGTGAAGCCTGTTTCCAAAGACAACGTGGCCATCAACCGCAGGCAGGGCCGTACGCTGTACCTGCTGGAGTTCTACCTCACGGATTTCGTCAGTTCGGACATCCCTTCCGATTATCTGGAAACTGTCCGGAAACATTTTGCGTCCATGCGCAGCGGCGGAGCCAAGTGCATCCTCCGTTTCTGCTACTCCAACGGCATGTACGAGAAGGACAAGCCCTGGGACGCCACTCCGGAGCAGGCGCTCCGCCATATCGCCCAGCTCAAACCCATCATCCAGGAATACGGCGACATCATCTTCGTCGTGCAGGCCGGCTTCATCGGCAGCTGGGGAGAATGGTACTATACCGAAAATTACGGGGACGGAAAGGATCCGAACCGGAAAGCCATCGTGGACGCCCTGCTGGACGCCGTCCCCGAGGACAGGCAGATCGAACTCCGCACCCCTGCCTTCAAGATGGACCTCTACGGTTTCTCCTATACCGACACCTTGACCCGCGCCACCGCCCATCAGCCGAATGCGAAGGGCCGCCTGGGCGGGCACAACGACTGCTACCTGGCCAGTGCCAACGACCAGGGAACCTACCGCGGCGCCAACGACCGCGCTTACTGGGGGGCCGAGAGCCGCTACACCATCATGGGCGGCGAAACCTGCGGCCTTTCGCAATTCTGCCACTGCGATCCGCAGGAGGACAACGCCAAGGCCCACGGCGTGCTGGCCGACATGGCCATCAACCATTTCACCTACCTGAACCAGAGCTACCACCAGGGCGTAATCGGCAGATGGCGTACCGAAGGTTGCTTCGAGGAACTCCAGAAGCGCCTGGGCTACCGCTTCGTCCTGGAAAAGGGCCAGTTCACCAAGGACGCCAAGGCCGGCGGTTCCTTCCGCGTGGTGCTGGACCTCCGCAATGACGGATTCGCCGCCGGCTATCAGCCTATGGGCTATCGCGATCCGGATGAACATGACGGCAGAGCGCCGTTTGCGCATAGGTGGATAGATGAGCGAACCACGTTTTGAACTCATGGGAACGGAAGACCAGCGGGCGCGCATCTTCGAGATCATGAAGGC
>ODAI012308770.1_pt1 | contig 20510 bp, 8 predicted proteins | sample 1539321 | NCBI WGS metagenome assembly ODAI01 (sample SAMN02144231, study PRJEB22623) | gut metagenome | biome: sheep rumen | host: Ovis aries | place: New Zealand
CCGTCAGAGTGTTGACGATAACAGTGTACTCACGGAACTGACCGAAGATGAGCGCACACTGTTGGAGCGATACTATCTTGTAGGTGAGGATAAGCTGAAACTTGCAAAGGAATACGGTTTATCCTTGAATGCCCTTTATATCAGGATAGTTCGTATCAGACACAAATTGGCTGAGCAGTGATTTTGTACAATTGCTGAATTGCTATTTTGTGCAATGATACAAAAATGATTTTCGTATGAAAGAAAACGGTCAATAATCGTCATTACATAGTAAAGAGGGGTTTTCTATGAGCAGACTTACAGATAAAGAGCTGATAGAGCTTATGAGAGAAGAAAACAAACAGGACAAAACAAAAGCCGATGAAGTATCGGCAGAGATCGACAGAGAGATCCGGAAGGCAAAACTGGACTATGACAGGATAGCAGAGCTGTCGGAGCTGTATGCAGAGCTTACCAGAGAACATGACAAGGTACAGGACAGCCGCAGCGAACACATTCAGAGCATAGACACGGCGATGAAGAAAACACGCCCCAAGCCTGTTCATATGAGGTTTCTGACCGTTGCTGCTTGTATTGCCATGATATTGTTCTCAGCCAATTGTGTGACTGTTTATGCCTTTGATATGAACATATTCAAGGCGATAGTCCACTTCACGCAGGGTGGTTTCAGCGTACACTATGACACAGTTGACGATGATCCTTACGGAATAAGAGCTGAGTGTGAGAAGCATGGCATATACGGCGCAGAGGTCCCGACTTATCTGCCGGATGGATTTGAGCTTACCGAAACTGAATATAATGATTTTGGAGTATGCAATGGTATTAGGTTAAACTTTGATAAAGATGAAATGGAGATCACTATTGATTATCAGTTATACTCTAATGCAGATGATATTTCTAATACAGGATTTCCAAGCGACCAGTTCAATATTGAAGAAATAATGATAAATAACAGACCTGCTGTTACATCAAAAGAGGATGACCAGTATACATTGGTATATCAAAAGGATAGTATTCTTCTTACAATTTTTACTCAAAATGTACCGTATGAAGAATGTGATAAAATAACCGAATCAATAAAATAGAAAGGATGATACGATGTTAAAAAGACTGATATCTGTTGGAACTTCTGGAGTTCTTATATGCAGCGGATTGCTTCCATTTCAGCAAGCCAAAGTATTTGCCTCTGGTAATACTCATCTCTATACGGACGATAACGATACACGGACGGCAGGGTTGATTTATCAGTATCATAACAGTGTTAGTACATCAAATGGATACTTGACTTTTACTGCATGGACTTCTTCGAGAAATACAATGTTATATATAGGAATGAAAAATATCTCTGTTCAGAGAAGTTCAAACGGTTCATCATGGTCAGAGGAAAAGACAATTACTGACAAACTTAAACAAAATAGCAAAAGTAATTCTCTTTCTGATTATCCTATTTCTGTTATTGGAGGATATTACTATCGCATCGTCTGCGATCATTATGCGGATAATGGGTCAGGTACAACGCAGAGTGTTTCAAGTACATCTAACAGTGTATGGATAAGCTGATTTTGTCACCGTGACAAAATCCATTCCCGACAAAAAGAGGTGGTTCATTTGCTTGTAGGTTAGCTTTCTCCCGAATAACATCCGAATATCCGACTTGGAGAAATCCATACGGAGTAAGATACATAACAAGAAACGTAGCTCAGACTTAGCAAGAAACACATAAATTGACATATCACGGTTTCTCCTCACAACTATTTTACGAAAGTGAGGAAAACTCAATGAAAAAGTCATTTTTAAACAAAATCGCCACATATGTAGCTTGTGTAGCAGTCGCTACAACTTATTTATCAGTAGGAAATGTTTACGCAGCTGAGGAAGTAAATAATAAGAACTGCAATCTTGAGATTATATCAAGCGAAGTACCCACAGCAATTATCAGTTATGGAAAAAATGTTTTCGGAAGCTTACAGCTGGATGATATCGAATATTTGGACTTAGATGTTAAATCTGCGAAAGATATTCGTCTTTGCAGTCCGTTTCAGGCTTTTGATGATGAATCTCTGAATCCTTATAACATCTACTATTTTCCTGTAATTGAGGACAAAGAGGTCATTGCGGTTCTTACTGTAAGCGAAAGTCAGAGCGATGGAACATTATCATATCAGTTTGGAAAGGATGATATGACTTATGTGCTGAATACAGCTTGTTCTAAATATGATGCTCCCGTTGAGATACATTTACATGATGAGTGCTATTATGCTGTAAATAGTGAAACGACCGATATGTTATATTCAAATAACAGTGCAAACACCAAAACCTCAGTAGGTTCAGAAATACAGTTATGTACCAATGTAACCGATAGCACTATCGTTGATATTTCAATGGATTCAGCGTTCTCAGAGGAGATTGCTTCTGTTGCTACGACATATATTGGAAAGAAAAGACCGGTAGTATATGTAAATAACTATGTTTCAAATGGTCATGGTACTTGCTGGGCTTCCTGTGTAGGTGCGTTGTCAACTTACTATAACAATCCATCTACAGGTGGAACAGAAACAGACGGTTCTAACATAAGGTATGCTGCTATCCTCCATTACGGTGCAACTGGCGACATAGATACTGTTAAAAATGCAATAAATTATTATAATAACATAGTAATGACAAAGATTATCGGTTCACTTTCATGGAGCAGTCTTAAAACTCAGATATTTACAAATAACGCTCCTTTCTACTCGCAGTGGACAACCTCTGCATCTGGTGCAGCAGCTCATGCTATGGTTGTAAGTGGATATAGATATGACCAAGCAAATCCATCTAACAGTTCATCATATGGGATTTATGTGATGGATCCAAATCATGGTACAAATCAGCTTATTTCATATGGTGGCACATATACGATTAATGGTAATTCTTATACATGGAGTAAAACACTTTACAAGAGTTAATCAAACGAAAAGAGGAATATAAATGAAAAAATCTATGATTCTTGTAATCATTATTGCTTTTATCCTATGCTCATTAGAGCTATTTGACATCAACGTTAATGCTGAAACATTGGATAATACAGAGGATTATTACGTCACAGAGTTTGGTGTAGGATTCAAGTCGCTAAAAGCGTTTTCAGACAAAAGGCAACTTGTATATAATGCTATCAAAGGATCAGATTCAAGTGCAGAAAAATATTTATCTGATTACGATTTTATTTATATTCCATCAGACAAAGGAAATGACACCGGTGATATAACCGATATACTTATCACACCCCGTTACTGTAAGGTGACATTTAAGGATTGCAGCTTTGTATGCTATTATTATGCCGATGACAATAAAAGTGAGAGCCATGAGTATACTCATTTTGCTGTTCCAAACGGAAAAAAAGAGACTGTAAACAGGATCGACTACTACTTGTATGAGCATCCGTATGAAGGTGGATACTATTGCTGCAATAATGGCAGGTACTTTTGCTTCAGCTCTGATGTTGACCTAAAATCCTGCGACGGTGAGCCATTAACGAGAGTATTTCTTGACAATCATTTTTCCGAATCTGAGGGTAAACTCTATTATATCAATGATACGGGAAAAAAAGAAAGTGGCTGGAAAAAAATAGGCGATCATAAATACTTTTTCCGTTCATCAAGCAAGACAGCAATTTGCGGGAAAGTAGCAAAATAGGTTCTTACTATTACCGTTTCAACGCAAATGGTATTTGCACGGGAAAATACACCGGAAATATAAAAGTGAATGGCAAAAAGGTCTATTGCAAGAACGGCGTAATTATTTAGATATTGTTGTTACCCGAATCATCCTCATATATAATAAGCGGACATTCTGTCCGTTTTATCGTTTATGTTTCTTAGGCTTATGCTTTTCTTTGTCGATGGTCTTATCATCAGCAACTTTCTTTTCAGCTAATTCAATACTCTTTTCCTGCACCCTTGCTTTAAAGAAAGTTGGTACTCTTTTTAGCTTTTCACCACTCAGCACAAACGGATGTTTGTCTATGACTATAACATCGCCGATTTCGAGTTTTCTTCCGTGAAAGCCAATGAACAGCCCCTCCCATCGGCTGACGGGAGGGGCATTTCCGTATCACAGGGGACGTACAGCCTTACCGGTTTATTCTTCCCGGCGTCTGTGCAGGTACAGGTAAGCTATCACTGCAAGCATTCCGATGAATACAACAGCAGTAGCTCCTACATTTACATCCACACCTGTGGGTATCTGTGATTTCAGATCGTTGTTGAATTTTACGGTATAGATACCCTCCTCCAGGAACAGCTCCGGAGCTTCTCCGCCGTTTACAGCCGGGTCTTCACCGTGTGCGATCTCCGTTGTTACCGTGTAGCCCATTTCCTTGAAGCCTACCTCCGTAACGGTCATGTTTGTGTTCTTGGGGAGATCCGTTATCACTGCAGTCTGGTCGTGGGTGAGCTTTATGGTCGTCTGTCCTATGCCGCCGTTGAACTCAATGGTCTCCAGATGGTCGAACACGCCGTTCTTCTGTATCTCCACGGGGTAGCTGCCGTTGAGGTTAGTACGGGAAACGAGCTTGAACTCGAAGTCACGCACCTTGTTGCCCATATTGCCCGAAACGTTCTTCTCGATCTCCAATGTGCAGGTATCCTCCTTGACATTGGTGATGATGAAGTTCATATTGCCGTTTACATCACTGATGGTCTTTTCACTGGAATTGAGGGTGAACTCCAAACCATTGTCTGCAAGCTGGTACAGCGGCTTGCCGTCATCGTATCCTCCAGGGACACTCACTACCTCCTTGTATACAGAGCCAAAGCGGATGAACTTCACGTCGTTTCCTTCTACAATAGCCTGTACAGCATGGTCTTCATCCGCACATATCGGTGTATCACCATTATTGTAGATAGCACTGTCCACATAGTAGGTATTTCCGTCACTGATGGTATAGGTCTCATACACGGTAAGTCCGACACCGGGGGTGTTGTGATCGATCATCTTGGTGAAGTGGGGCAGAGTGCTGGATACCTTTTTAAGGCCTGTTGTGTCCTTTTCGTATACGAAATTATTCTTGTCGGTACACTTGTACAGCTCGTTCTTGTAGTAGATGTAGATGTCAGTATCTCCGCCATTCTTTACCCAGCACTTCTGAACCACGGCATTGGTTATCTTATTCCCGCCGATGTTTATGGTCTGGTGCCGCTTGTAGCCGAAGTAGCCCAGAAGCTGATTTCTGTTGTCACGCAGCTCATCGACTATGCGGTAAACTATGGTGTTCCCGGGTGTGCCGTCACCCACATATGTGGCGATAAGCCCCTTATTGTAGCCGTTCACCTGATACTCGCCCACACGGTAGGTATAGTGTACAGTAGTACCGTTCACAGTCTCCTCCAGAGGCAGGTCGGAATAGGTGTAGCTCCAGTTGTTGTCCTTGCTCAGCACCTGATTGGAGCCGGGCATATCCGTGGTATTGCCGTTGCTTGCACGTCGCAGGGCGATGGTAGCTTCCATTTCAAAGGGAACCCCTGCCTTGTCGGCATAGGTATATTTACCCTCCTCCATTCTTAGCCCGTCCTGCATCCACTCCTTCTTAACGGTCACATCAATGGTCTTGTTTGTAGCCTTCTGGTTCCTGAATGTTACGCTTTCCTTTCGGTCAAGGGTCTCACCGCTGAGATTTGTGCCTGAAACTTCTGCGCTTTCGGTGTTAACGGAGCCATCGCTGTTATACTCAGTCACAACATAGCCGGTGGAGTATTCCGCATTAAGCTCGTAGGGCTCTGTCTCGGACACGCCGTATACCGCCCTCACAGGAAGCTCACTGAACACTGCCGTCTCACCGTGCTTTAACAGTATCACTGCCTTGGCACTGCCCTTTTCATCGGCTGTTACCTTGTAAGGCTCGCCATCCGCATTTACAGTTTTATCTGCCACGGTGTAGGAATACTCTGCCCCGGGGAGAAGTCCACTCAGCTCCACAGTGAACTCATATTCTATGAGCTTGTCGGAGTCGGTCAGAGCAACCTCCGTATTAGCAGCCTTGTCAAATCGGGTAAGCTTCTTCTCCACCTCAAGGGATGTGTTTTTCACTTCATTGCGCCATGTAACGTGCTTTGTGTGGAACTCGGTCACTGCCTCGTCGCCCTCGCCTGTGGTCACATCGGCTTCTATGCCTTCTATGCTGTCTATTGCGGGGTCTGTGCCTGTTACGACCGTGCCGGCGGTCACAGCGCCCTCACTGGTGTAATCATCCTCAAAGGCTCTTCCTGTAAGCACTTCGGCTGAGGTATCCTCGGATATTGTGTAGTAATAGCCTTCCGGGATATTGTCCAGGAACACGCCGTATTCCACGGGATCGCCATCCTCGCCCGTTTGTGCTGTCTGAACAGTCCTGTGCATGGTGACAGTGCCTTCAAGGTAATCGTCTGCGGCATTATTCGGAGTGTCGTTGTCGTTTTTCGTGAATACCACTCCGCCGTAGGTGGCCTTCGGGGGCAGTGCCTTTTCAGATGTGCCCTTGGTGAATCTGATATTGAATGTGAAAGTATCGGCGGTGCGCAGGGTCTCGGGAAGCTCTGTGCCCTTCTCCGTTATCAGCTTGGAGAGGGTGAGAGAGCCTGTACTCGGCTCATCTGCCTCCTCACGCTTATTTGTGATGGTGGCACGGGTAATGCCGGAAACATCGGTCTCCTCGTCCTCTATTGCCTCGGCAAGGTACTGATTTTCCTGATAGTGGTCGCACTCATAGGTCTTGGTGCCCTCGTATTTCAGCTCATTCTCCCATACATATGCCTGCGCCTTTGCATCGTAGACCATGAGGGTGCAGTACCACTCATCGTCGCTGAAGCGCTCCCACTTGGCAACAGCCTGCTGTTCGATAGTCTCAGCAGCCTGACCGTCCGCCTCGATGGTTATTTTTTCCCAGACATACTTGATGTTATCCCCTGTTGCATACTGTCCTGCGCCCAGGATCCTGTCAAGTGCGGCGGTGTCGGAGACAACGGTCTGTGTTGTCTCATAGGTGATGACAGGGGGCTTGTAGGTGTTTTCCTCAGCTGTGTCGCCCTGTGCGCCTGCCGCAAGGAGCATGACCTTATTGGTCACACCCTCGCCACTGACCGCCGCAAGCCTGTCAAGGAGAGAGGGCTTGCCGTTGGTTCCGGCGGGAGCCAATTCGGGATGTGCCGCAAAATATTTTTCGGAAACCTCGGTATAGTGAGGAGACAGTTTCCAGCCGGTGAAGTAGCCGACATATGTCTTGTTGCCTGAAGAATCAGTTTTATAAACATACTGATCTTTATTAGAGGTCAATTGTGATAAATGATAATTCACATTTCCCTTTGTTGTATCATAAGGAGACCCGTCAACAGCAGCATAGCAAAAACAGTTGTACCTTTGAGTTTTTTTAACATCAGCATCCGTACTATATTTTATTTTTAACTGTAATGAACTGCAACCATTAAACATATTCCAATTACCAGATGACTCATTATGCGGCCATTCATACGGATTCGCATATATGGTTTGCAGCGCATAGCAGTTCTGGAATGTATCTAGGAATGTTATTGCTTTGATTCCTCGCCCAGTAGTAAATGAACTCAGATCAAGTGTTGTCAGCTTTCCACAATTTCTAAATGTGCTTTGAAACGTATTTGCACTTGAAGTATCAAAATAATGCAATCCTTCAATGCTCTCAAGACTTGGATCATTATCAAACATGAGAGAGAAGTCACCAACTTTTGAGAAGGTCGATCTACTGCCGAATGTTATCCGTTTCAGATTGCTTGCTTCTGCAAACATTCTGAAATCAGAAGTATTTGTAACATTTGAAGTATCAAATCCGTCTCCGAAAGTAATTGTCTGACTTACACCTCCATTGTTCTTGCCATATTGATAGAACATATGGTATGTTCTCGTAAGCTTATTGGTCGTTATCAGCCCTGAGAAATCAAAAGAGTTTGTCAATTTTTCATCAAATTCAAACATTTTTTCAAAATTAGTATTATTGCTGCAATTCCAATCGGTGGGCACTCTAATCTCAGTTGCATTTTTACAGCCATAAAACATTCCCCACATACTGCCGTTATCACCAAGACCAACATTAAAGCAGTTCTTTATATCAGGGATTAGTATTCTGTCTATTTTTTCGCACTCCTGAAATACCCCATCCATATTAACAGTTCTGTCAGCTAAAAATCCTGTAAAATCGACTGTACCAGTTAAAGATTTACGTTTCTCCAATAGTTTTTTACAGTTTCCCGGCAAATAGACCGTCCCTGCATCTGTCCAGAAGTACACATGGTCATTGACATTTGCCATTAGTATGCGGTAGTTTTCCTCTGCTGCAAAATCAATTGTAACAGACCGACCCTCGGTTGCATCAGGAGTTATAGGTTCCTGATAAGTTTTTGTACCGCTGTTATACCAAGCATCTGACCAGTTACCGTTTGTATCAGATGAAGTTCCATAAACAGATGGGTCATATACCGTCAGGGATTTGTTATTATTACCGGGAGCATACGCATCAACACGATACAGCGTAACATTGCTTGGATCTATCCCCTCCTCCTGAGAAGCAACGTAATCCCTGAATGTCGCAGCATCCGTGATGCTTGAAATAAGATCGGCACGGACAAACTTTGTGGAACTTGCAGGGAACATATTCTGAAACAGGGTTTTGTTTATCGTCACCTTACCTTCCTTGATGGTCGTCACGTTCTCCTGAGTGGAGACATTGAGCACGGGCAGGTTGTTGGTTGTCCAGTTGTCGGCATTGGTCTCCCCTATCCACAGCTTTGACACATTGAACTTTGACTTGTAGGTGCGCTCGTTGGTAAGGCGGTAGCCCTCGTTGTCCCCCTCGGTGATGTACTGAACCTCTGTGCCACTCTTGTCCTTGATGACAACATCGCCGTTGGGCTTTACGATTACCGTCCAGTAGGTATCGGCATAGGGCAGAGCATCCCCCTGATTGATGGTGACAGGCACATGATTTTCCGGGGCGGAGGTCTCAACAAGGTAGTATGCCACACCGGGCTGCAGTTCCGCAAGGGTGGTCATGCCGTCACGGTTGGTCTTCCTCCACTGGCTCTTGTGTCCGCCTGTGGAATTATCGTCAAGTTGTGCCTTTGCAGATGACCAGTCATACTTCCAGAAGGCGGAGTTCAGATACTTTTCGTATATCTTCACCTCTACGGGATAGCTTTTGAATTCGTTTTCTGACTCGCCGTTGTTTGCCACGTATGGGCTGAAAAGTGCATCAGTTGCTGCGTTGACAGTGCCCGCTGCATCCACAGTGCCATAGGGGAACAGCTCAAATTCCGCATTGGGAAGCGGCTCAGACAGGTTCTTGGAGTCACGCTTGAATATGGTGACGTTTACTGTCTTGTAGTTGTCAAGATAGTACATACCTGTGCCCATTTCCTTGGGTATGGGCTTGCCCTTTGCCCAGTCTCCACCCTTGTCCGCAAGGGACTGGATAGTGGCAATGGTCTTGCCGTTTACATAGCGCACCCATACATAATAGGTCTTGTTTTCGGGCACTGCACCCATAGGCACGCCGGAAACGAATTCATCATCAGAGCTGCCCCTTGCTTCCTCAGTCAGCAGGTATTTGCCGATGGGTATATCGTAGAATTTTACCTCGCCCTGTTCGTCACTGGTGGCATACTCGGTCACTACATCGCCGTAGCCGTTCTTGCCTGAGTTGTCGCCGCTGCCGTTGCCAACGGTAGTCAGCTTGAAGGTGGCGCCGGACAGAGGTGTCCTGTAGCCGCTGTCGCCCTCAGGCAGGGAGGTGTCGATAAGGTTCTTGCGGAACTTGATGTCAGCCACTCTCAGAGGCTCATCGTAAATGCCGTATTCCTTGTTGATAAGGCGGATCTTGTAGCCATCTGCGTTGTAGGTATAGCCAGCCTGACCTTCATCAGCCGATGAAAGCCTTATTTTCGCCTCGTGGCCGTCAACTGCGTTGATAGCCCATACAACAGCCGGTTCAGCAGTGTTGTCTGTCAGGGTGTAGCTGCCCGAGGGCACATCCTCAAAGGAAAGGAGTCCCTCATTATCTGCTGATGCAGTCCTGTTCAGAGTGCCGCCGGTCAGGGTATACTCATGCTCCGGTGCCCCGATGACGGATATATCAAAGCTGTATATATCGTCCGGACCCGATATGGTGGCAACGCCGTTTGCATCCACGTTAACGGTCATGGGGGAAATGGCAAGGTAGTTCTTGGTGGGATCGGTCTCCTCCAGGATATAGGTACCCTGTTCGAGGTCTGTAAAATGCACCTCGCCCCTGCTGTCGGTGGTCATTACTTTCTTGTAGGTACTGCCGTAGACGGTGTTGCCCGTAAGTGTGAACACTGCCCCTGTAACGGGCTTGTCAGGCTCCTCCTTGTCGGTCTTGCGGAAATACAGATCACCTGTAACACGGTAGTTTACAGCCGTTCTGTCCTGATGCACATAGGTATGGGAGACCATGCCCTCGTTGGCGGGGAATTCCCTGTTCTCCGAGGTGTCGTGGTATCTGTACACGTTGTTGTAGGTTATCTCTCCGCCCTTTGCGGCATCGCCGGGCTGTTCGTCAATGGTGTAGGGCGCACGCATAACAAGGCTGAAGGAAACGCTCTGATTGGGATATATGATCTCATCCTCGAAATAGATCATAAATGCCTTCACTTTGGAGAAATCAAAGGGTGTGCCATCCTTCTCTGTGAAGGTATACTCTCCCCCGCTGTAATGCTGCTCTATCTCGGTCCAGCCGTCACCGGACCCAAGAGCATTCTCTACAAAATGGGGGGTGAGCACCTTGACAGGGGTATAGCGCTTGGGCGTTCCGTCTTCTGTGACAACGATAGCACCGTCGTCCAGAGTTACCGCTGCGCCGTTATGCATGATAACGTCGCCTTGTACGGTATAGCCATCAAGTGCTATCTCACCGGGGGAATTTACATCCGTTACAATGAGGTTGCCGCTGGCATCTACCTTGTACTCAAAGGTGGAGTCCCAGATGGAAGCAGTATTCGGGTCTGATTTATCGTCATACTTTTCCAGATCAAGCTGTTCTTTTGCTGTAACATAGATACGGTATTTGTAGCCCTTGCTGTCGAGAAGTGCTGTGTCAAAGTGCAGGGGTGTGCCCTTCCAGTGGCTGTAATCCCCATATTCCTCGATAGCGCCGTTTATGGTGCTGTGGTCGTCAGCAGATTTTTCACCATAGTTCTCGATGGAATCAAGGATAACAAGGTTCTTTGAGAAGGTGGAGCCCAGGTTCATGTTGCGGTAGGTGTAGACATACTCCTCCCCAGGTGTGACAACTGCATTGTCGCTGACTACGGGAGTGGTCTTGACGGAGTACACCCTCTTCTTTATGCCGGAGACTGTGGAAATAAGGGCAGGAATGTAGTGTGTGGCCTGGGTGTAGGCAAACTTCTTCTTGTCCGCATCCCCCATCTCGGAGGCATAGTCCTCGAAGACGGAGCCGTCATAGATACGAAGCTCCGTATTCTCGTCTATCTGGTCGCCGTTCATATTCGTGTGACCCGAACCGATATTGGGGTTCTTGCTCTTGTATACAACGGAATTGCGGATGTTTCTGCCGTAGTCGATGATGTCGGTATGGGTGTGTATGGTGGTGACATTCACACGGTACTTGTCCGCAGGGTGTGTTATATCAAGCTTTAAAAGCACACGCCTGAACCCTGCGCTGTCGGTGAGATAGTCATAGCTCAGGGTATAGTCGCCGCCCTCGTAGAGAGGTGTGTCACTGTAGCGGGATGCCTCGGGCTCCACTGCATATATCTTTATATCGCTTATGCTGGCGGTACTCATTATAGGCAGAAGGTCGTAGAACACGCCCCCGTCCTGACGTACAGGCACAGTTTCATTGTCCCCCATGGTCATGGTCTCGGCAAACTCGATGTCCCAGTTGGCATAGTATTCGCCGTCCATGATGTTGTTGTAGTCCGTGGGGATATATGCCTTTGTCAGCTTTGATGAACGTGTGGCCTCGGAAATATACACCTTGCCCATGGAGTTAAGGGTATGGGATTCTTTTCCGCCTGTCACCTCCAGAGTGGCATAGTTATTGAGCTGCACCTTGCCTGTGGCGGAGGAATCCTCGGAGTCAGCATCGGGATCGGTCGCAATGCTCTTTACCTTGTCACTTCCCCTGAGGGTAACGGTGGGATACGCCTTGTAATAGGTGCCGTAGAACTTATTGCTTGAATAAAGCTCATAGCCGGTGACTGTGGTGGCGGCATCTTCACCTGTGGTGCCGTTGAACACAAATCTTACAAAGCCGGAGAAGGGGGATGTCACCTGTGTTACATATGTGCTGTCCACATTGCTCCACTGACCGGTATAGGCATCATACTCTGCCACAGTTACAGGAGTATCTGACCCTGCGATGTAAAGGCGCAGCTCGACTGTGTGGGCATTTGCTTCGATATGATTTCTAAATTCATCAGGCTTGGACAAGCCGTCTATGCCTAATGTGCCGTTCTTGTAAACATCGTTGATATTAACGCTGGAGAAGGCCTTCAGCTTGTCGTCATAGAAGCCTGCCTTTATCACAGCCTGCACATCCACAGCCGTCATGGTGTAGTCCCCTTCATCAAGGGCTGTCTCTGCGCCGTTGGTGCGCACATTGCGAAGACTCACGTCATTGTCGGTGAGTTTGTATTCAACAGGGCTCTGCTGATAGTAGGGCACGTCTGATTCGGAATGGGTGAGTTCCCCATTGTCCTTCTTAAAGGTATCGGGCAGGTTCTCCGCAGTCACATTCACATGATAGCGCAGCCCCTCGATGTCATAGTCCTCCTCTGTCTTCAGCTCCTTGAGCATATAGGAGGAGATCTGCCGCTCATTTGAAACCGTATCCTCGGTCTGCTTGTATACACCTACCTTGTCTATCCTGAAATCGCTTGCAGGCTCGGTATACTTGGGCACCGCATATGTAAACTTGGCATCCGCTTTCTTTTGGGTGGCTGCATCCACATTGTCCGAGGGGGTAACGGTCATGGTGGCTCGCTCATTCCTTATGGTGTAGGCATGACCGGCTTCGTTTATTTCACTTGCTTTTACCTTCGTTATGACATAGTCACGCCTTATCATACCGTTGGCATCCGTAAGACCTGTGACCGTTCTTTCAGCCTCATTGCCGGCATCCCAGTCCTTCCAGGCGTTCTGCCCTGCGAGCCTGAATTTAACTATATCATGGGTAATGGTCTTATCTGACTGAACTGAACCATTGAGATCGGTCGCTGTAGTTTTTGGGAAATCAGCGGTAAGGGTAAAGTCATATCTCTGTGTCACCTTGGTGGGGTTGTCCTGCTGGGTTGCGATCTCACTGGTTATCTCCCACACAAAGTAGATATAGTTATCCGCATCGGCGGGCTTTGCACCCCATGCGCTCTGCCAGTACTGGTATACATTGGACTGGTTAAGGCTCTTTGTAACGCTCTTGATTGCTGCACTTGTATCAATGTAGACGGGCACGCTGGGAGCGGCTTTGAACTCATCGCTTGCAACGGTCGCCTGCTCATAGCTATCCCCTGACTTCTTGTAGAACGGGAGGTTTGAATATGTCCTCTTGCCGGTTTCTCCGTTAATTGCAGAATCAAGCTTATTCCCGCTCGCATCCACCAGATATGTTACGAAGTCGTCCTTAGCAGGATCATCTGAGTATTTGTAGAGTGGATTGCCGGAATTGTCGTAAAGGGTGTATATGGTGGCCTCCGCTCCGCAGTCCTTGGACTTGGACATATCCTTATAGTCATAGGTGTTCTTGGTGGTGTGGTAGGATATCCAGATATTGCCGTCAAAGGCGGAATCAAGGGTGGATACATTGGTGAAAACAAGGTATTCTTCACCGTTCTCCTCTACCACATCATAGGCAAAGTTGATGCTGTCGGCTGCCTTGCCCGTCTCCTTCTCAGCCTCATACTGCGCGCGTGTCACAACAGAGAGCTCCAGCGAATCCGCAGGGTTGTTTTCTGCATCCAGAAGTATGCTCTTGGGCACACGTATCTCGAACTCGCCGGGATAGATGTAGCCTACGCCGGAGGTGCTTATATCAAGGCGGTACACCACTCTGTGATCCTTGTCAGAGCTGGTGGGTGTCCATACCCAGCCTTCATCGGCAGGCACAGATGCCGCAGGTATGGTTATCATTCCGTCTGTAACGGTATATTCCGGTGAATTGAATTCCTTCACCGTGCCGTCAGGGAGCTTGTAGCTAAAGTTTTCTGGTATGGTATAGCTGCCGTCGGCGTTTTTATAGGACTCCGCAGCCTTTTTGAACAGATTGACATTTTCTGCACCCTCAACGAGGTTCATATTCAGATTATTGATCTGATGCCATCTGGTCTCGTTGGCATCGGTAACGGCAATGTCTACGGTACCGCCGCCCGACAGCCTTACGGAGAGCAGTTCCTCAGTATCAAAGGGTCTGAGGGAAACGATGCGCCAGTCGGTGACAGTGTCCTCCTCCGTCACAGGGATGAGCTTCACAAGGCTCTCATCGGAAAACTTCGCCTCAGAGCCCTTTGTGCTCTCCTCTATCCCCAGTATCTCAAACAGCTTTGAAAGGAGTATCTCACTGCCCCCCTCAATGCTGTAATCGTAATCCCCGTAATGGAAATCCACCGTATACTTTACCGCATAGCCGGACAGCTTGTCGTTTTCAACTGTGACCTCAGCCGCCTTTTCATCCACTGCTGCATCCTCTACCGGAGAGGCATTCAGAGAATCAAGGGAATATACCTCTATCCCGCTTATCTTCTCATCTTCATCGGAGTCCAGCACAATGCTGACAGCAGATGACTTTATCTCAACATCCACTACCTCACCGCCGGCGGTCTCAAAGCCTATGTCATAGGCGGCGACACGCTCATCCTCATTTATATTCATATTTGCAGGAACATCCTCAACAGGCACTGCAACAAGCGCCACATCAGAGGCGTATACCTCATTGCCGCTGCTGTCGGTGAATATGCTCCCACCCTTCACCTCAACGACAACGGAGATGTTATCATCGGTGTATTCAAACTCACGGACGGCAGGGTAATTCCTTATCCTTATACGGATGAGATTGCCGTCAGAAAGGGTGACTACAAGGGCTTCCTCGGTGTCAAAGTCCTTGATGCCGGTGATCTTCCAGTCACGGGCATTGCCGAAGCTGTCAAGCACCGGCTCAAATGCCGCAAGCCCTTCCCCGGTGAGTTCCACACTGCTACCGAAGAGATCTGCGGGGATATCAAGATATGAGAGCATATCCGAGAGCAGCAGCTCATAGGCACAGTTGAAATTATATTCCAGGTCATCATACAGATAATCAACAGGGTAGCTCAGGGCATAGGCAGCCGCACCGTCACCATGCACGATGACAGCATCCTTTTCAGCATTAAATTCATAGGGTATCTCCACGGGGGCGGCAGCTTGGGCATCAAAGGTGTAGACCTTGACACTGTCAAGTTTTTCCCTGTGGCAGTTTGCGGGCACATCAAAGCTGACCTCCGTTTTTACGGGTGTCTCACGTTCCTCATCGGGGACAAGCACAACAGCTTTTCCCTCATCTGTCACAAAGGAAGTTTCAAACACACGCAGGCGGTGGCTGTCCTCCTTGGGGACAGCTGTAAACCTTGCATCGAAATGGCTGAGCATTTCAGCCTTAATATGCACGTTATCCGCCGTTATCTCGCTGTCATCGCAATAAAAGGCAGTGTCAAAGCTGACCTCTGCCGCAGTGCTGATGTCATGATCCTCAAAGGTGAAAGTAAAAGGATCGGTGCACAAGGGCTTATATACAATCGTAAAGTTGTCAGCCTTTACATCGTTTACTGTAAAGCTTTTTAGCTTGCGTTTTTCTATGACCACATCATCAACAGGGACAGCCTGCCATGCGGTACCGTCAAAGACAGCGGCAGTCACTTCCGTTCCCTCGTCAACGTAAATGACATCGGCAGGGGTTACGGTCACATCCGTGGAGTGTTCGCTGCAACGGAGAGTATTGCCCTGCCCATCGCTGAAACTTATCTCATACCGAAGAGCGGCAAGACCCTCCCCTGCTTCAAAGGGTACGGTCTCATCGGTCACAGCCTTGGGAGCCACAGACAAGGCAACACCGCTGTGATCGGTGTATACACCATCCTCATTCACAAGCACCGCATTCTGAGGTATCTCAGCTTTTGCAGACACCGCATCATCGGAGTATTCAATGCTCAACGGCTCTGCGGTCACAACAGGCTCATCAATGACAAAAAGGGCAGAATCTGTTGAAAAGCTGACAGCACCTACAATTCCGTCACTGGCAACAGGCACAGTCTCAAGGGCATTAAAGGCGTTGCCGTCATAGGCATACACCCTGACAAGCTCCTCAAAGCCCTCTCTCAGAGGTGCGGAAAGGGTGTAGGTATATACTGCCTCAAATTCTGATACATCCGCAGTTGTGAATTCCTCACACCCAAAGCCGGAGGAATAGACTGTTCTGTGCATACCCGCTGTCTCATCGGGGAGGGTCACATCCTCGGGAGCGCCCTCTGTTACAGAAAAGTAAACATCATTGCCATTTACGGGGAAGTCGCCATAGGTGCACACTGCCCCCTTAAATGCGGTCACATCCGCACTTATCCTGTCATCAGCATATGTAAAGGCACGGTCATCGGACAGTATCGCCTCGTCCATATGAGTTGAGGCCGGATCGGTATAGACGACAGCAAAGGTATTGTCACTGCACACATCGGATGCGAATGTGACATACCTTACAGATCCGTTCTCAACGGTCTTATCAGAATCAAGGGGCTTCCATTCTCCGTCCTCTCCCAGTGAATATACCCTGACCGACTCAGCATCGGACTCAGGCACCTCATCGGGGAGCTCATACTGCATAACAGCACTGCCGGAAACAGGCACTGCCGTTATCCCGGAATACCTGTAGCCGGTGGTGAAGGCATAGACCAGCTTCCTGCGCATATCCGCCGGAATATCCGCAAGGCTCTCTGTATCCTTTTCCGAAGCTGTCATGGTCACATCGGCGCTGTCAACATCAAAGCCAGCCACAGAGAACCCTGCACCTGTCAAACTATTATGAAGTGTCTTTCCGTAAACTGACGCTTCAAGCTCTATGGGCGTAGCAAATGCCGCACCGCTGACATTCGCCGATATAGCAGCAGTGTTGTTCCCATATTCCTCGGAAAATACGCTTATGGTGGGTGAAACAGCAGAAACACTGAATACAAGCGCAGAGATGCCACTGATAATGCGCTTATATGTCTTTTTCATTCTTCTCAGCCTTTCTAATTTTGCATAGCTATATGATGCGCCTGTAACACAGGCACAGTTGTTATCCTTAACACAACGGCGCAGCAGCCGCAATCGCAAGCCCCCCTGCAAGCCGTTGATGATGCATAGGGCATACCTATCCCATAATACATATTATAGTGCTTTTGAGCCTATTTGTCAACCATAAAAAACGACAATTTAACAAAACGGCTTTGAACCTTTTCCCTCGGACAGGAGGGCAGTCAGGGGCAGAGATACATTCTATGGGGAATATGATTACCTTTTTGGCCAAACGTATTGAAAAGCAGGGCTGATTGTGGTATAATTGGTAACAAACCATTTACAGATTGAAAGGTGTAGAAGTAATGGAAAAGGAAATGGCCGCTTGTGGAAACGATTGCTCGGCGTGTCCGAGATATAACGTACCTGCTTATAAAAAGACAGATGAAGAATTACGTCACACAGCGGAATTATGGCTAAAGATAGGATACAGAGACAGGATAGTATCAAATGATGAGATCTCCTGTGCTGGCTGCCGTCCTGAGAATTGGTGCAGATACCGTGTTGTCAAATGTTGTGAGGACAAAGGCATAAAAAACTGCTCCGAATGTGCAGAGTATCCATGTGATAATATGAGAGAATGCTTTGCTGTAACAAAGTCCTTTGAACCTAAGTGCAGAGAAGTCTGTACCGAAATGGAATATGAACAATTGAAAAAGGCTTTTTTTGAGAAAGAGATCAACTTGCAGGCAGAGAAATAACTTTCAAATAGCAGCGCACCCCATGTGTACTTGGTTCTGTGCTGAAAAAACACGCTGTCACCGATCATCACAGGGACATCCTGAGCCAAAACGAGTTTATGCAGGTATAGGAGGATAAGAATGATATTTCATACATTCGGAAACAAAGAAAACAAAGCAATAATGCTGTTACACGGAATGCTTACTCCGTGGCAGATATGGGAAGATGCTGTATCCGTTCTATCGAAAGATCATTTTGTAATCGTTCCCGAACTTGATGCCCATACCGAGGATAAGCCCAGCCGTTTTACATCGGTAGAAAATGAAGCAGAGCAGTTAAGGGATTATCTGATCCAAAATCATAATGGCGAGCTTTATGCCCTGTGCGGGCTGTCAATGGGCGGACGTATCGCTGCTGCACTTGCGGGTATGGATGGCATCAAAATAAATCACCTTGTTCTTGACGGCGCTCCATTGATGAAAATGCCTAAAATTCTGATCGGTTTCATGAAGAAAAGCTATATCAGCATAATTGACAAGTCAAAAAAGCGTGATCCCAAAGTCATCGAAAGCTGTAAACGGGACTTTCTGCCCGAAAGATACCATGAGTATTACTTCAAGATCGCTGACAATATGGAGAACGATTCTATTATCAGGATACTGGACAGCGTGTTCAGCGATTTTACATTCAAGACCTATGACAGTGGTACGAAGATACTGTTCATGCACGGCACTAAGGGAAACGAGATAGTTTCCAGAAAAGCTGCGATCAAAATGAAGGAAGCTAATCCTCAGACAGAGATACGATGCTTTGACGGCTATGCACACGCCCAGCTTGCCTGTTTTGAGCCGCAGAACTGGATAAGGGAAGTGACCCGGTTTTTCGGGGGCGGCTGAGCATACATGACCTGACAGCAGGATGTAAGGAGCTATTATGGGAATTGAATACAGAAAACTCAGTGAAAATGAGCTTGATACTTTTAATTGACTAATTGTGCGAAGTGTGATACAATAATAAGGATAATATGCTGCTGATTATGCAGGATTTGTGAGGTGTATCATGGCTAAAAAAGAAGTGAAAACTGATTTATGGGTTGCTAAACAACTTGAAAAATGTAAAATAGATTATTCCGCACAAGGCAGTGATGTTAAGGAAATTGATGAAGCACTTTCGACTGCGTCAAAGCGTGGAACAGGCAACGCAGGCTATCCTGAATATGTTGCTGTTGTCAATGACTTTGTAATCATCATTGAGGATAAACCAGACATATCAAAACATATTCGATTAACTGACAAAGGGATTATTGACACAAGCATTAAAGCTGTTGTAGACTATGCTGTAAACGGTGCTTATTTCTACGCAAAACATATTGCTCAGAACAGCTCTTTTAAGAAAATCATAGCTATTGGTGTATCAGGAGATGAAAAGCATCATCGTATAACGCCGCTCTATGTTGATGATCGTGAATCGTATCAGATGCTCCCTGATGTAGAGTCTTTTACAATGTTTACTAAGGAGAATATTCAAGAGTATTACGTTCGTAATGTTTTAAATGAGCTAACTGATATTGAAAAGACAACGGAGCAGATACTTAAAGATGCTGCTGATCTCCATGAATATCTGAGAACATACGGCTCACTGAAAGATCAGGACAAGCCACTCGTTGTTTCGGGCATTCTTCTTGCACTGGACGATAAATTTTTCAATATTGAGAATTTGCAGGGAGATGATGAAACCACAGACGGCTCTTTGATATATGATGCTATTCAGCGTAGGCTAAAAGCATCTAATGTAGGACCAGATGCTAAAAGAGACAAGCTGATGAGCGAGTTTGCTATCATTAAGACAAGCACTCGTTTAAATGAAGTAGATGAAAAGCTTGGCAAAACACCTCTGAAGTTCTATACTGAGTTCTTGAAAAAGAATGTATTTGACAGTATAAAATATAAATCATCGTCCGAGGATTTCATCGGACGGTTCTACGGGGAATTCATGAGCTATTCGGGCGGTGACGGTCAGACGCTCGGTATCGTGCTGACACCCGCCCATATCTGCGAGTTGTTCTGTGACTTGCTGAACGTTCAGACGGATGATGTCGTTCTAGACCCATGTTGCGGAACTGCGGGATTTTTGGTAGCTGCCATGCACCATATGGTTTCTGCTGCAAATAATGAAACAACCAAAAGAAATATCCGCAAGAAGCAGTTGCACGGCTATGAGTTGCAGAGCAACATGTTCACTATCGCCTGCACAAACATGATTTTGCGTGATGACGGGAACAGCAATATCTGGTGTCAGGACTTTCTGAAACAGAATGCCGCACAGGTGCAGTTGAAAGGAGCTACGATAGGGATGATGAATCCCCCGTACTCGCAGGGGACAAAGAAAGACCCAACGCAGTACGAACTGTCATTCGTGGAGCATCTGCTTGATTCCTTAGTGCCCGGGGCACGAGCAGCGGTCATCGTTCCGCAGTCTTCCATGACAGGGAAAACCAAGGATGAAAGAAAATTCAA